>SDBV01001080.1_pt1 | contig 40387 bp, 37 predicted proteins | sample 2277081 | NCBI WGS metagenome assembly SDBV01 (sample SAMN10402039, study PRJNA504765) | marine sediment metagenome | isolation source: marine sediment core GS10_PC15, 223 cmbsf | place: Arctic Ocean: Southern Knipovich Ridge | collected 2010
CAGAGCCCGCATACTCGTTGTACCTATTGCACAAACTCTTTTCTTCTTTTCGTTTGCGTCATTTACCAGATCGGCGGTATACTGGGATACATTAAAATGTTCGGAATCCATTTTATGTTTTGTCAGGTCCTCAACATCCACCGGCCGGAATGTGCCAAGTCCTATATGAAGGGTCACGGAATTTAGTTCTACACCTTTGATCTCAAATCTTTTTAATAGTTGGGGAGTAAAGTGTAACCCGGCGGTGGGTGCTGCTACCGCGCCAACATTCTTTGCAAAAATCGTCTGGAATCTCTCCCTGTCTTCAGGTTCAACCGGCCTCTGGATATTTCTGGGTAGCGGGGTTTCACCCAGTACATCAATGGTTTTATAAAATTCTTCCTGCTCCCCATCATACAAAAATCGTATCGTCCGGCCACGGGAAGTAGTATTATCGATTACTTCTGCCACAAGTTCACCTTCGCCAAAATAAAGTTTGTTTCCAACCCTGATTTTTCTGGCAGGATCAACGAGTACATCCCAAAGATGCATTTCAGGATTTAACTCCCTAAGAAGAAATACTTCAATTTCAGCGCCGGTTTTCTCCTTGTTACCATATAACCGGGCAGGAAAAACTTTGGTATCATTATTTATCAACACGTCACCTTCATCGAAATAATCAATTACATCTTTGAACGTTTTATGTTTAATTTCGCCGGTGTCTTTGTGAACCACCATCATTCGGGACTCATCCCTATTTTCGGCCGGATATAATGCGATTAGACCAGAAGGCAGATCAAACTTGAATTGTGATAATTTCATTGCGTATTTTGAAGTACAAATTTGAGTTCGCAAAGCTAATAATTTGTAACAATATTATTGTGGTAATAGTAAAGTACTTTAACTTTAGCGATTGTATGTTAGCAGAAAAGTTAAAAGCTGCATTTACAAAATAGAGTGGTTGTATGAAATTTGTTGTTCTTGTAAAATTAATTGGTGAAAGTTTTCGTTTTGCATGGAATTCTCTGAGAATGAACGTTTTTCGAACCATACTTTCGCTTCTGGGGGTTACAGTAGGTATTTTTGCCATTATTGCGGTACTTACCGTGGTGGACTCATTGGAACGAAGTATAAGGGAAAGCCTGAATTTTTTAGGGACCAATGTTATCTATGTTAATAAGTGGCCTTTTGTACCGGAAAAACAAGGTGAAGAGTACAAATGGTGGCATTACTGGAGACGGCCGAATCCCAGTTACAACGAATTTAAATTCCTGCAAACAAACCTTAAAAATACAAAAGCGATTGCCATAATAGCCGGCCGGGGGAATGTGATGGCGAAATGGAAAAACAACTCATACAACCAAACAATTCTTCAGGGAGGGTCTTACGAGTATAAAGATGTGTTTTCTGTCCCTTTGGAAACAGGCCGTTATTTTTCTGAAGAAGAAGCGGAAACAGGAAGAAATGTAGCAATTATCGGGTTTAATCTTACCAAGAATTTATTCTCTGATGTTGACCCTATTGGGAAAGAAGTAAAATTCAATAAACTGAAGTTCGTGGTGATCGGCACCATGGAAGAAGAGGGCGAAAGTTTTTTGGGGACACCCAGTAATGATGACAAAGTAGTTATTCCATATGGTGCATATAGAAAGATGTACCGTACCGGAACCGGTGCATGGAACGAAAATGGTTCCACAATTGGTGTAAAAGGACTGGAGGTGGATATCGGCCTGGTGGAACTGGAATATGAACTTTCCGGACTTATGCGTTCGCGAAGGGGTCTGAAACCCAAAGAAAAAGACAATTTTGCACTCAACCGGCCTGAAGCTATTACTGAAATCATAAGTGGTGTATTTGATGTAATCGGAATGGCGGGCTGGGTGATAGGTGGTTTTTCAATCCTGGTAGGCGGATTTGGCATTGCCAACATCATGTTTGTTTCGGTACGGGAGCGCACACCCATTATTGGTATTCAAAAATCTTTGGGAGCAAAAAACTATTTCATAATGTTCCAGTTCCTGTTTGAATCAATATTTTTAAGTCTGATTGGAGGACTTGTGGGTCTTGGAATAGTTTATTTGCTATCCTTTATTTCACTGGGCAGCCTGGATCTGATTCTCTCCTATAAAAATGTGTTGTTAGGAATTGGGGTGTCTTCTACCATAGGAGTAGTTTCAGGAATCATTCCGGCTGCAATGGCAGCGCGCATGGATCCTGTAATCGCTATAAGGACTACCGCTTAGCTGATACTACTCAGTTTCGACTTCGGTACCACCTTTATTGATTTTTGCTTTTATCTTCGTTTCGAGCTCTTCCATAAGCTCAGGATTGTCAAGTAACAAAGTTTTTACGGCTTCTCTTCCTTGTCCAAGTTTGGTGCCTTCATAAGAGAACCATGATCCTGATTTGTTAATGATATCCAATTCAACACCGATATCAATAATTTCTCCGGCTTTTGAAATTCCTTCACCATAAATGATATCAAACTCAACAATTTTGAACGGTGGGGCAACTTTATTTTTAACTACTTTTACCCTGGTCCTGTTTCCGGTAATTTCGTTTTGAGATTCTTTTATTTGCCCAATTCTTCTGATATCCAGCCGTACGGAAGAATAAAACTTTAATGCGTTACCGCCTGTGGTCGTTTCAGGGTTGCCGAACATTACCCCGATTTTTTCGCGAAGTTGATTTATGAAGACACAGGAACATCCCGTTTTGCTGATCGTACCGGTAAGTTTACGTAATGCCTGTGACATCAACCGTGCTTGCAAGCCCATTTTACTTTCGCCCATTTCGCCTTCCAGCTCCGCTTTTGGAACCAGTGCAGCTACAGAGTCGATCACAATAATGTCGATAGCCCCGGAGCGAATTAGATGTTCGGTAATTTCCAATGCTTGTTCTCCATTATCGGGTTGGGATATCAGGAGATTTTCTGTATCAATTCCCAGGTTTTCAGCATATGTTTTATCAAAAGCATGCTCCGCATCAATAAATGCTGCCATACCTCCCAACTTTTGAGCTTCTGCTATACAGTGTAATGCCAGTGTGGTTTTTCCTGACGATTCCGGACCGTAAATTTCAGTGACCCGACCGCGGGGAATACCTCCAATACCAAGTGCAAGATCAAGGCCAATAGAGCCTGTAGGTATGGCGGCTACATCAGGGATACTATCATCACTTAATTTCATTATGGTGCCTTTACCATAGGCCTTCTCAAGTTTGTCAATCGTCAGTTGCAGGGCTTTTAGTTTCTCCGAATTGTCGCTCATTTTAGAATAGAATTACTTTGTTAAGTTTAATTTGGGAGTGTGAAATTAGTATTTCAGCAGCCAATTTACAAGTAAATAAATCTAGGTAAAAATGGAAATATTTGAATAATTCGCTGGATGTGTACACTTTAGCGGTTATGATGAAAAAATTACTTTCAGTAATATTTTTTCTTAACGTGTTTGTTGTTGCCTACGCCCAACTCGACAATACACCTTTTAATAATATAAGGCCTCTGGATGCAGGCAGGGCTCATGACCTCTACCTGGACTTTGATGCACTGCTGTTTACAAAAAACAATGAATATTTCAGCAGGATAGCCGATGGATATACTCTGTATGGATTCCAGTTTGCCCCTTTTCTTTCATATTATCCATCAGAAAAAGTCAGGATCGATGCCGGCATCTATTTGCAAAAGGATTTTGGGAATAACAATTTTTCGACAATTGCGCCCATTTTTACTGTAAAATTCGAACTAGGTCCTTTTCAGCAGATTATAGGTAACCTGGAAGGTAGCCTCAACCACCTGTATGTGGAACCGCTGTATGACTTTGAGCGCGTATTGATAGACCGGCAGGAAACCGGAATGCAAACGAAATTTATTGATGATAATACATTTATGGACCTGTGGATAAATTGGGAGACGATGATTTACGAGCGGGACCCAAACCTGGAAGAAGTATCGGGTGGAATTTCATTTTTCAGGGACATGCATTGGGGCCCCCATCAACTTCGGATACCTTTACAATTTATCGCCTATCACAAAGGAGGACAAATTGATATTAACCCAAGTCCAATCCTTACTTTATGGAATAGCGCAGCCGGCATCTCCTATACTTATCATTTTCCTGAAGGAAGCTGGATCCGTACGCTGAAATCTGATAATTATTACCTTTATTATGAGAACATTACTCCTTCCAACAGGCTGGCATTCGATGATGGAGAGGGATGGTTTGCAAACCTGTCAATAGCGACATCCATCGATCTTGAATTGATGGCAAGTTACTGGTTGGGGAATGAGTTTATCACAATCAAAGGCGGACAATTGTATCCTTCGGTATCCAGCGCTGTTCATCATGAAGGACATGTAGAACCAAAGCGGGAATTGTTGATATTTAGACTTATGCATAATTTACATATAGCCCGGGAAATTAAATTTTCTGCTCGATTTGAACCTTATTATGACCTGGTGAATACAAAATGGGAATATTCCTGGGGTTTTTACCTAAATTACTATCCTGACTTTTTCCTTTCAAAAATCAAGGGGAATCAATCAAAGAATAATGATTAATGATTAAAAAGATATTGGCCATTTCAGGGTTGGTTGTAATCCTGTTGTTCATAATTTATTACGATCTTATTATTTATGGATTGGGGCAGGGATTTGGCCAGATAAAAGTATTGGTGAATGCCCAATCAATCGAAAAAATTCTTGAAAAAGAAGACCTGCAACAAGAAACACGTCGTAAACTGCTTCTTGTTGGTGAGATAAAAAAATACGCGATTGAACAACTTGGGCTTCAAAATTCGAAAAATTATACAACCATTTACGATCAAAAAGGAAAACCAATCCTGTGGGTGGTGCGTGCTTGTGAACCTTTTGCATTAAGAAACAAGGAGTGGCATTTTCCAATAGTTGGTACTGTTTCTTATAAAGGTTATTTCAATTTGGAAAAGGCCAAAAAACTGCGTGACCAACTCAAGACCCAGGGATACGATACATACATTCGTGAAGTTAGTGCCTGGTCAACTTTGGGGTGGTTTAAAGATCCGTTAATGTCGGGTGTATTGAACAATAGTGATGGGGATTTGGCGAATACAATTATCCATGAATTGACCCATGCAACCATTTTTATTAAAGATTCGCTTACATTTAATGAGAACCTGGCCTCTTTTATAGGAGACAAGGGAGCCGCATTTTTTCTTACATGGAAATACGGCCAGGATTCTGAAGAATTTATTAGTTACATTAATACAAAAAATGATCGGAAGAAATTTTCGAATCATTTTGTGCTTGCTACACAAAATCTAGACAGTTTATATGAAACTTTTAATGAACAAATGGGAGATGAAAGGTTGATAAAAAAGGAGGCAATGATCCGAAGTATTATAATCAACCTTGATACCATTTTATTTAGCAATAAAAACTTCAACAATAGATTTAATGAATCTCTGCCAAACAATGCTTTTTTTATGTCTTACATGCTTTACAGGTCTGGTCAGAGTGAAATGGATGAATTATTCAGGAATGAATACAATGAGGATTTGAAGAAAATGATTATGGCACTAAAAGTCATGCACTCTGATGACAATAACAAATGATTATATTCTGGTTCACTTTAGTAATATTGGTATAATTTTGAATCACACATTACCCATGATATGGCGGAAGAAAAGAAAATTTTACTGGTTGATGATGAAAAAGATATCCGGGAGCTCCTTACCTATAACTTAGAAAAAGAAGGATATACGGTAGAAAGCACTTCGAGTGGTATCAGGGCAGTTGAAATTGCCCGTGAATTTTTGCCGGATTTGATCCTTCTGGACATTATGATGCCACACCAGGATGGTGTAGAAACCTGCAGGCAACTCCGGGAAATAAAAGAACTCAATAGCACACATATTGTTTTTTTAACTGCCAGGGCAGAAGAATATTCTGAAGTTGCAGGCTTTGAAGTAGGCGCTGATGACTATATTATCAAACCCATAAAACCGCGTGCGTTAATTAGCAGATTGAATGCAGCTTTAAGGAGAAAAAGAAAGATGAGTGATGAATCCGATACCATTAAGATCCGGGATTTGCTCATTGATAAAACGTCTTACTCCATCACTATTGGTGAAAGACAAATTACATTACCAAAAAAAGAATTTGAACTTCTTTATTTTTTGGCCAAACGTCCCAACAAAGTTTATAACAGGGAAAACCTGCTTGAAAACATCTGGGGGACCGATGTCTATGTACTTGCTCGCACTGTGGATGTTCATATCAGAAAGGTTAGGGAAAAAATCGGGGATGGATATATTAGCACGGTGAAAGGTGTAGGGTATAAGTTTATAGCTGCAGATAATTGAAAGAGTTCCGCATATTAATTTGGGTTTTATCCGTTGCAATTGCTTTTGTGGCAACCCTTCTTATTGTGTATCTCACGGAGGTATCAGTTAGTACATACTGGATCATATTTCTAATCATATTTATTGCGTCGTTGCTATTTATGTTTATGGTTTATAATTATTTGGTTAAAAATGATCTTAAACAAATAGAGAGGATAATCAGGCAAATGGACCAAAAATCGGTTTTTGATATGTCGCATAATAACCGGTACGTTTTCAAAAGAACCAGGGCCCTGGACAAGACCGTACGAGATATCTCTGAAAAAATGAGTAATGAAGTAATTGAGTTCAAAAAAATGGCAAAATTTCGCAAAGAGTTCATCGCCAATATTTCACATGAACTCAAGACGCCAATTTTTGCTGCACAGGGCTTTGTTCACACCCTGTTGGATGGGGCACTAAAAGATAAGGCAGTCAGGACCAGGTTTTTAAAAAAAGCCGCAAAGAGCCTTGATGCTCTCGATTTGCTCGTACAGGACCTTCTTACACTTTCGCAGATTGAAATTGGAAATGTTAAAATGCACTATGAATATTTCGACTTCAGGAAAATAGTATCAGAAGTTTTCGAGCAGCTGGAAGTAAACGCTGGCAAACGAGGAGTGAATCTAAAAGAAGAGTGTGCTGAGGATCAGGTATTACTTTATGCCGATTACCACAAGATTTATCAGGTCTTAACCAATCTGGTACAAAACGGGATTAAGTATAATAAGGAAAAGGGTGAAGTAGTTGTAACAACTGAAGAAAGCAGCGGGTACTATTTGATATCAGTTTCTGATACAGGAGAAGGTATAGAAAAAAAACATCTGGACAGAATATTTGAGCGATTCTACCGTGTTGACAAAAGCAGGGCCCGGATAAAAGGAGGAACCGGACTCGGCCTGGCGATAGTAAAGCATATTATCGAGGCGCATCGTGCCCGTATTACTGTTGAATCCAGTGTTGGTATTGGTTCGGTATTCAAGTTTCGGCTACCAAAGAGTAGTTACGAGAATATTTAGGATGATTTAAGATCCGTATGAATGAAAAAAATTAATTTTTCAGATCTCATTTTATTTGAAGATATAAATTACGTGGTTATCAATAAGCCTCCTTTTATATCTTCCCTTGAGGATAGAAACGATGATTATAATATTTTACAAATGGGAAGAGAATATTTCCCCGAAATACAGGTCTGTCACAGACTTGATAAAAATACTTCCGGATGCCTTGTACTTGCAAAAACAAGCGAGGCATACAAACATATGGCCGTACAACTCCAGGAAAGGTTGGTGCTAAAAAGTTACCGTGCTGTTATTGATGGGTCACATGTCTTTAATAAAGAGAAAATTACTGCACCTATATATATTAAGTCGGGGGGTGCTGTCAAAATTGACCACCGCAGGGGAAGGATGTCAGAGACTGTCATTAATACCCTAAGTATCTTTAAAAGACAAACACTTGTTGAGTGTATTCCAATAACCGGGAGATTGCATCAGATCCGCGTTCATCTGGCCTCAATAGGAGCTCCAATAACCGGTGATACAACCTATGGCGGAAAACCATTTTATTTGTCAGCAATAAAACCAAAATACAAACAAAGTAAACGAAAGGAAGAGCTTCCCCTGATCCGGAGATTTGCCCTTCACTCTTATCATATCTCATTCACTGGTTTATCGGGTGAAAAGTGTTATTTTGAAGCCCCATATCCTAAAGATTTTAAAATTCTGTTACAACAATTGAAGAAGTATAGCTGATTAGATAGAAAAAATTTTACCCTCATTGTATTTCAAAATATTAAATTCTATCTTTGTGTCCCGTTTTTGAGGGCAGAAAGAATACACACAAAAAATCAGCAAGTGGACACGTTAAGTTATAAAACAAAATTTGCAAATAAAGCAACAGTTCATAAAGAATGGGTAATTGTAGATGCTGGGGATAAAGTACTGGGGCGGCTTTCAAGTGAAGTCGCAAAATTGTTACGTGGCAAGCATAAAACTGACTATACTCCTCATGCTGACTGTGGCGATAATGTAATTGTAATCAACGCCGAAAAGATCAAACTCACCGGTAAGAAATGGTCAGATAAGGTTTATATTTCACATACGGGTTACCCCGGGGGACAACGCTTTGTCACACCCGCCCGGTTAATGGAAAAATCAGCAACAATTATAATTGAAAAAGCAGTAAGGGGTATGTTGCCCAAAAATAAACTTGGAAGGGAATTGTTTAGAAACCTTCATGTGTTTAATGATGGAGAACATCCACATGAGGCACAAAAACCAAAAAAAATCAAGTTATAACCATTACGACTAAATGGAAATAATAAATACAATTGGAAGAAGAAAAACATCAGTAGCAAGGATACATGTGGCACCCGGCAAGGGTAAGATCATAGTTAACAACCAACCAGTGGAAAAATATTTCCCTTCTGAAATACTTCAGATTATCATCAATCAGCCCCTGGTGGTTGTTGAGGCAAAAGGTAAGTTTGATATCAAAGTAAATGTTGATGGTGGAGGTATAAAAGGACAGGCTGAAGCAATCAGGCTGGCAATATCCCGTGCTCTGTGTGAAGTGGATGTCGAAAACAGGCCTGCTTTGAAAAAGGAAGGCTTCCTGACCAGAGATCCGCGTATGGTTGAGCGAAAGAAATATGGAAGAAGAAAAGCAAGAAAAAAATTCCAATTCAGTAAACGTTAATAGAATTTTTTGAATGGAAAATGTAAAATATAAAGACTTATTGGATGCTGGTGTTCACTTCGGGCACCTGACGAGGAAGTGGAATCCTAAAATGGCTCCTTACATATTTATGGAGCGTAACGGTATCCATATTATCGACCTCAATAAAACAATTCAATGCCTTGAAGATGCAACGAAAGCCATCAGACAAATCGTAAGGTCAGGGCGAAAAGTGATGTTTGTAGCAACAAAAAAACAAGCAAAGGAAGTTGTTAGCCAACATGCACAAAACCTGAATATGCCCTATGTAACTGAACGCTGGTTAGGAGGGATGTTAACTAATTTCTCAACCATCCGAAAGTCATTAAAAAAGATGACCTCGATCGAAAAGATGATGAAAGAGGAAACCTATAAAAACCTGGCGAAGCGCGAAAGGTTGATGATTACGCGGGAAAAAGAAAAGCTTCATAGAATCCTGGGTGGCATTTCCGAACTTACACGGCTCCCTGCAGCCTTGTTTGTGGTGGACGTAAAAAACGAACATATTGCAATTAAGGAAGCACAAAAACTGAATATCCCGGTATTTGCCATGGTTGATACCAATTCAGATCCGGGATCTGTTGATTTTCCTGTTCCTTCCAATGATGATGCATTTAAGTCCATTACAATTATTACCGATGCTATTAGTAAAGCTGTAGAAGAAGGATTGATGGAGCGAAAGCAGGATAAAGAAGAATCAAAAAGGAGAGAGGAAGAAGCCGCTAAGATCAAAGCCGATCAGGAAGGTGACCATGCAGAAGCGGGTAAGGAGGCAGAAGCAGCTAAGAATGAAACTGCAGAAACTACTAAGAAAGAAGCCGAAACGACTGAATAAGCTGTCTCGGATTATAAAAGTCAATTGGACATCGGACAGCAAACTGGTGTTCAATTTTTTATTTTAAAACATTACAAAAAAAGGATATTAATTAAAAAAAATTATGACGATCACGGCTAAAGATGTAAATAAGCTCCGTCAAATGACCGGAGCGGGGATGATGGATTGCAAGAAAGCACTTGTTGAAGCTGACGGTGATTTTGATAAAGCAATTGAGTTATTAAGAAAAAAAGGACAGAAAGTATCTGCTTCCAGGGCAGACAGGGCTACAACCGAAGGTGTAGTTACTATCAAAACAAATGATGAAGGTACTGAAGCAGTATTAATAGGTTTGGCTTGTGAAACAGATTTTGTTGCAAAAAATGAAGATTTTCAAAACCTTGCTGATGAGATAATTACCATAGCATACAATGAAAAACCTGCTAACATCGAAGCGCTGAAAAACCTTAATAAAGGAGATGGCACACTTGGTGACTATATAACCGAAATGGTAGGTAAGATTGGAGAGAAGATTGAAATTACAGCATACGAGGTTCTTTCAGGAGAAAAAGTAATTCCATACATCCATGCCGGGAGCAAGCTTGGAGTACTGGTTTCTCTAACAGGGGCAAATGGTACGGATGTTGAAACAGCCGGTAAAGATGTTGCCATGCAAATTGCAGCAATGAACCCGATTTCTATTAGTCGTGATGATGTATCAGAGGAAGTTATCAGTAAAGAAATGGAAATTGGCAGGGAGCAGGCTCGTCAGGAAGGGAAACCCGAAAATATACTTGATAAAATTGCTGAAGGGAAAGTGAATAAATTTCTGAAGGATAATACGCTTCTCAACCAGGCGTTTGTAAAAAATAACAAACAGTCGATTTCACAATATCTGAACGAAGTTCAAAATGGTTTGACCGTAACCGCATTTAAGCGGGTTAATATAGGCTAGTTAGTTAGTTAAAATCACAGAATTAATTTTATTTAAGAAGGCGTCTTTTCATAGAACGCCTTTTTTCACTTGGTGATAGGAGACATGGAATTCTTGATCTTCCGAAGAGAATTAAACCCAGAATTGTCATTAGAAATTTACTGTGTCTTCTAATTGACAGTCATTCAGTCACTTGCTCACTTTTTGGTACTCACCATAATCTTAACTATGCCTCCGTGCCAAAAATTTGCGCCAGCGCCTGACTAACAGCCACTTAGAACCCTCGCTACAAAGTCTAATGACAATTCTGGGTTTAACCAATCATATTCAAATGAGACGACCCATAATCCATTTACAGGATTCCTGTGGAATCAAAGTTATTGATTACCCATGTTCAGAGATGAGAAAACTAAGATAATGTTAAAAACAATTTCAAAATAGTTACAAAACCAGAGGTAACGGAATTAACTAATTAGAAATATTAGGATTAGTAATTTAAATATGGTTATAAAGCCGAATAGAACATTCTTAATAAAGGGACTTATTAGTACAGCCATTGGTATTGGTCTTGCTATTGTGAAATTAAGTGGATGGGGAGATCCTGGGTATGCAATAATTTTTTTATCCCTGTTTTACCTTTTACCAGGCATTTATTGCCTTCTGATATTTATTAATTATAAAGTTACTCTTACAGACTCCGAGTTATCTCTTAAAGGTATTTTTTGTAAGGAGAAGAGGATCAACTGGAACCAAATTGCTCTTGTAAACCGTACTGCAATGAAAACCATAATATTTTCAACAACTGACGGTGAGCGAAAATTATATGATGTATTCAAGGACTTAAATTTTATTGTTGATTTTCTTGTCAGAAAAGTAAAAAGAGGAAAAATTTCAGATGAATTATTAGCAGACTGGTCAAAATTTTATTTTTTGTATTCTGAATACTCAACGGATAAAAAACAACATAAAGGATGAGTTGGATTGCTCATTCCTCCTTCATCACCGCAATACATTTTAACTCAATGGCGATAGGTGTTGGAAGCGAATTAATTTCAACGGTAGTTCTGCAGGGTTGGTTTGATTGAAAGTACTCCGCATACACCTTGTTGTAGGTCTTAAAGTCATCCTTCATATTTGTTAGAAATACCGTTACATCCACCAACTGACTCCAATCGGAACCGGCTTCTTCAAGGATATTCTTGACATTTTTGAAAACACACCGACACTGGGTTTCAATGTCATATGATATAATATTCCTATTCGCATCGAGTTCAACTCCCGGAATTGATTCGGACCCACGTTCCCTCGGACCTACACCCGAAAGAAATAACAGGTCTCCTACTTTACGGGCGTGTGGATATGCACCAACAGGTTTCGGGGCCAACGCTGAATTTTTAATGGAATCTTTGGATAGGCTCATGTCGAATCATTTTTTAAGGTTAATCGCATACAAATAGCTGTATCAGGGCAAAAGGTACGAAATTCTGCTGTTGAGGCAATTCTTCCCGGAACAGAATCTCTGTCAATTACATGAAATCCAAACTTTGTGAAAAAATAATCAGCTGTAGTCGTAAGCAGGTAATAGTTTTTAATCTCATTGACCAAACCGTAATCAATAGCATGTTGAATTATTTTTTTACCAAAACCCGAATTTCGATGGTTTTGATTGACCACCACACTACGAAGCAATGCATTGGATTGGTAAACTTCCAACCCGTAACCTGCAATTAATTTTTGATGTTTATCAAAAAGTCCAAAATATTGATCAGACTGAAGGTTGATATCATCAAAACATAGTTGTTCCTGTTTTAAAATCAACTTAAGCGATTCCAGTGATTCCTCATTAATCTTTACAAATTCTTGGTTTTCAAGGCCTTTCATTGTTCAATAAGTAACATGTGGTTCCTAATGTTTTTTATTTCTTCTGCTTACCGGAATTTCTCCTGTCAGAGAAGTAAACAAGCTGAAAAGATTTTTTTGTTGAGACCTTCATAAATGTATTAATAACACTGCAAGTTAATAAATGCGGCAATTATAGAATACTACCTTTTGAAACTTCGATTGGATATCCTGATTATCTGGAGAACATTGCTGCTCAAAGGCGAATCAACTTAATAGTTGAGATTTTTAGCTATTAGATTTTTGGCAGCGAAATTCAATATTGTACATTTTGTAGAGCATGTGAGTAATATTTTTTTTAGCTTACTTTCCATTATCTAACATTTTTTTTATGAAGAATTTAAGAGAACAGATTATAGCTCTATTAATCGCTGGTGGATTATTGGTATTTGCAGCATGTGGGATTGAAGAAAACGAGAATATCCCTGAATCAGTTCAGGTTTCTAATGAACAATATGCTGTTTCACCATTCGGGATGGTTTCTTCTGCACACCCACTGGCCACAGCTGCCGGTCTTGAAATGCTTGAAAAAGGGGGCAACGCCGTAGATGCTGCTGTTGCTTCAGCCTTTGCTTTGGCCGTGGTGGAACCGGCTATGAGTGGACTGGGTGGACGTTTGCAGGCAATAGTAAGATCTCCTAACGGTGAGGTTCACGGGGTGGATGCAACAACGCAGGCCCCCATGACTTACGATCCGGAAACAGCTCCTCAGGCAAAATATGGATATGCGGTAATTGGTGTTCCGGGAGTAGTAGCCGGGCTAACAAAACTTAACAAGGAACATGGGAGTTTACCATTGGAGGAGGTTATGGCCCCAGCTATTAAATATGCTGAAGAAGGATTTAAACAACTGCCGGGTCAGGTAGCGTTGCAGGAAAGGGTACGTGAAATAATACTGGAGTTTGAAGGCTCAAGAAAATATTTTATTAAGCCTGAGGATACACTTCTGTACGGCCCTGAAGACCTGTTAATTCAGCAAGACCTTGCTCACACATTACGATTGATTGCTGAAAAAGGCCCGGATGTGTTTTACCGTGGTGAAATTGCTGAAAAAATGGTTGAGGATATTGAAAAACACGGTGGAGCAGTAACGCTGGAATCACTCGAAAGCTATGAGGCCAGGGATGCCACAATACTTGCAGGAACCTATCGCGGCAATGACGTACATGGTTTGTGGATGCCTTCTTTCGGTGCTGTCACAATTGAGATTCTACAGATACTGGAATATTTACCTATGAACGAATTCACCGAGGCAGAATGGGCAAGTGCTATATACCAGGCAATAAAGATAGCCTATGAAGATCGCTTTAAGCAAACTGATATTGAAGTAGGGGAACATCTTATAGACATAGAGTATGCCAGGGAACAAGCACAGCGCATCCTGGTTGGGCAACCTGCTGAGTCCGGCCTTATCAATATGGAAATGGAAATATTTCTTGCCTATTCAGATATATTAGGTCATACGACTCACCTGAGTGTTGCTGATAATAATGGTATGGTAACAGCCCTGACCCAGTCATTGGGGCCGATTATGGGCAGCCGTGTGGCTACACCAGGGTTAGGCTTTCTGTATGCAGCAACATTAGGTGGTTATCTGGGGCCTTTTAAACCCGGCCAACGCGCTGCATCGCATATATCACCCATGATTCTTACAAAAGATGGAGAGCCATATATGGGAATTGGGGCTGCAGGTGGTGCCAGAATAAATTCTGCTATTATACAGGCGATAAGTCGTGTAGTTGACCGAAATATGAACCTATATGATGCATTGAAGGCCCCGCGTGTCCATCCGTCACAGGAGGGGATTAATATTGAAATGGACGACTCATTAGCATGGCATCCTGACGACCTCCGTTTTCTTCAGGAAAATGGCTTTATCGTTGAAGAACAAAAGGGACCTTTTCGTTTTGGACGTGTGCATGCGGTTATGTATCAGGGTACTGAATGGCATGGGGCAGCTGATCCTGATGGTGAAGGAGCTGCCGCCGGACCTGGGAAAAATCCATGAATCGTGAATTAAATCCGTGCGGTGTTCGGGATTATTGAATAGCAAAGTTTGATCATATATCATATGCACTACTGCTGAATACTTTCACGTATTTTTCAAAAGCTATTTTCAAAAAGTAACGCAGGGAAAGTAATCTTTAAAAATTGCTAACTTTGCAGCCGGAGGATGAAGATGAGAGAATTTGAGATTTATACGCTGGATAATGGTATCAGGTTAATTCACAAAAGGGTACGCGGGTCGAAGGTAACTCATTGTGGGTTTCATTTAGACATCGGAAGCAGGGATGAGTTGGAAATCCAGCAGGGAATCGCCCATTTCTGGGAACACATGGCATTTAAAGGCACTAATAAGAGGAAGGCTTATCATATCCTCAACCGTCTGGAGTCTGTAGGAGGAGAACTCAATGCCTTCACCACAAAAGAGAAAATTTGTTTTTATGCATCTGTCCTTACCGGGTTTTTTCCAAAGGCATTTGACTTGCTGGCAGACATTACATTTGATTCAATTTTTCCAGAAAAGCAGATTGAAAATGAACGTAGTGTAATCCTCGAGGAGATGGCAATGTATCGTGATTCACCTGAAGATGCGATCCAGGATGATTTTGACGACCTGATCTTTAGAGGCCATAGCCTTGGCAGAAATATTCTTGGTACACAAAAAAGCATAAGCTCATTTAAGAGAGAAGATTTTAAAAAATTTATTGCTCAAAATATAGATACTGATAAAATTGTTTTTGCATCGGTAGGAGATGTACCATTTTCGAAAATCAAAAAACTTGCCTTCAAGTATCTCTCAGGAATTCCAGCACACAAGACTGGAAGAATCAGAATGGAATATAGTGTTTTCAAACCTGCCGCCAAAGAACTAAAGAAACCAATAACGCAAGCGCATTACGCCATTGGAGGTACTTCTTATCCGATTCACAGTGAGAAGAGGTTGCCATTTTTTCTCTTGATTAACCTGCTGGGCGGACCTGGGATGAATTCAAGGCTGAACATGGCTCTCCGCGAAAAAAAGGGATATGTTTATAGCATTGACGCACAATTTAGTTCATTTACCGATACAGGAATGTTTGCGATTTTTTTTGGAACCGAACCCAGGCAGTTGAAACGTGCTGAACAATTGGTACTGAAAGAATTATCAAAGCTTCAGACACAACCACTCGGAAGTTTACAGTTGCATAAAGCAAAAGAACAGTTGATGGGACAACTCGCAATGGCTGAAGAAAATAATCTTAGCTTCATGCTTATGATGGGAAAAAGTCTGTTGGATTTGGGTAAAATTGAACAACTGGATGATTTATTTGATAAAATCAAATCAATTGACTCAAACCAGATAATGGAACTATCCAGAGAGATGTTTGACAGGAAAAATTTGAGTACATTATGTTATTTACCTAATTGACTTACTTGAATGGATTTTATCTCACCGGAACTAATATCCTATACAGCATTACATACCACACCTGAGTCTGAATTACTAAAGGAAATTGACCGCATTACCAACCAAAAGGTATTGATGCCACGCATGCTTTCAGGGCATTTGCAAGGCAGGGTATTGTCAATGATATCCAAAATGATCCAACCGACTTGTATACTTGAAATTGGCACCTATACAGGTTACTCAGCCTTGTGTCTTGCCGAAGGGTTGGCTAAGAATGGTAAACTGATCACATTCGATATTAACGAAGAACTTGAGGATATGGTAAGGGGATTTATTAGTAAATCTTCTTTTGAAAGTCAGATCGATTTCAGGGTGAACGATGCCATGGAAATAATTCCGGAACTTTCTGAAACTTTCGATCTTGTTTTTATCGATGCTGATAAAGAGAATTATTTGAATTATTACGAAATGGTATTACCTAAGCTTCGTGCCGGGGGTATTGTTATTGCCGATAATGTTCTCTGGAGTGGTAAAGTGATTTCAAAAGTTAAAAACAATGATAAAGAAACAATTGCGTTAATAGAGTTTAATAAATTTGTTCAGTTTGATAATCGGGTTGAGAATGTGCTGTTACCAATTCGTGACGGCCTGATGGTAATACGTAAACAAGGATAAATGAAACAGGTATTTGCTTTAGTTTTTATAATGATAGCTGGGCGTGTCTTCGCACAGCCCGTAGTTCCTGAACGGATGCAATTTGCTAATATTAAGTTGAAAATTAACGAAGGGGCAAAGAAAGAGATTCAGAAGGATGTTGATGCGCTTACTAAAAACCCGACCTATTTCGAGGCAAAAGTGGAAAGGGCCAGGATGTATTTTCCAATTATTGAAAGGATATTCAAAGAAGAGGGGATTTCAGATGATTTTAAATACCTGGTGATTCAGGAAAGTGGCCTTGTTTCAGATGCCGTCTCTGTTTCAGATGCAGTGGGTTTTTGGCAGTTCAAGGAATTTACTGCCATTGAAATGGGCCTTAGGGTTGACCGATATATAGACGAGCGCATGAATATCGTATCATCGAGCCATGCCGCTGCGAAATATTTTAAGAAAAATAATTTCTACTTTAATAACTGGTTGTATGCATTACAAGCTTACCAGATGGGAGCCGGTGGGGTCCTGGAGTCGGAGAACAGTAAATATTTTGGAGCAAAATCAATGACCATTGGCAAAAATACCTATTGGTATATAAAAAAATATCTTGCACATAGGATCGCTTATGAATACGCATTGGACCAGAAACGCAATTCACAAAAAGAACTTTTGGAATTTACAAGGGGAAAAGGCAAAGACCTCCATGATATTTCAAAGGAATTAATGGTGGATCAAAATGAAGTATTGGATTACAACAAGTGGCTCAGAAAAGGTAAAATTCCCGGAGACAAAGTATATACTGTAATTATTCCCATCAAATCAGGCGTAAAAGGAGAAATTGTAGCTTCCGATAATCTCATCAGTGAGAAAATCGACGAACCGGTTGCGATCTTAGACCCAACGTATGAGGGACGCGAAGATCCCGGCGCCTTTCCTGTGATTTCTGACGGGAAAAGTAGTTTTCTTAAAAATCCGGCATATGTAAAGGTAAATGGCATACCGGGTATAATTGGTCGCAAAGGGATGAATATTAGTATCGTGTCAGGTGAAGCAGGTATTGGCGAAGTCAATTTTAGAAAGTATAATGAGATGTTGCCGCACCAGGAAATTGAAGATGGGCAGGTTTATTATTTTAAATCTAAAAAGGGGAAGGCGAAAGTACATTACCATACACTAATGCCCGGGGAAAACCTATGGATGATTTCTCAGAAATATGGAGTCAAACTATCAAAACTACTAAAGAAAAACAGGCTAAAATCTGATAATGGTATCAAGGATGGGATGGTTGTTTGGTTAAGATATATTCGTCCGGCAAATGAGCCAGTTAGTTACAAGGAGATAGAACCAGTTGTAATCGATGGGTTGCCCGGGAAAATCCCTGCAATGAAATTTAGCCCGGAAGTGGGTAACCATGAGAGTACAGAACCTGGGCTGGTAACTAAGGAATCCGCCATGCCGGAGGAATCTGCAGAAATTACAAAAACTCAAATTATTCAGCATGAAGTTCTACCTAAGGAAACCCTATATTCTATTTCGAAACAGTACAACGTCACGGTGATGGATGTTGTTGAAAGCAATGATCTGAAACTTACTGAAACATTAAACTCCGGTCGTATTATAAACATAAAAGTTTTCGCTGACTACCAGGCAAACCTTGCTAATAATCCTATCGGGTTTAAAGAAAGTTCCCACGCAGCTGATAAAATGGAATTACCCGCGACTTCTGATATATATATTGTGAAGGCAGGTGATACGCTTTATAATATTGCCTCAAGGTTTGGAATAACAGTTGATAAACTGCAGGAATTGAATCATCTGGTGGATGAACACCTGGCTATTGGAGAGAAACTATTGATCAGTAGCAAATAATTTGCTAAAAAAGTTTAATTATTATATATTTCTTACATTGAAATATTTATATATTACATATAAATAAACAAGGAGAAAATTTGAAAAAGGTTTTATAAGTTCAATAATGAACCAATATATTAATAAAGTTTCTTAAGAAATGTCTGAATTGCTTCATTCCTTACATCATAATTAATATTGTATATATTGAATTTTATTTGGCATTAGTTATATTAGGAGTTCAATTGAATATTTAGAACATTAAATACAATGGGTTCAAAATCAGTAGGTCTTGTGATGTTGGTTGACGATAATGATACAGATAATTTTATCAGCAAACGTATTATTGAAATTACGAACTTTGCTGATGAAGTTATTGTAAAGAGTTCTGGAAAGAGCGCACTGGATTATTTGAGTGACAACAACGAAGATGTTGAAAGATTACCGGAAATTATTTTTCTGGATATTAACATGCCCATTGTGGATGGTTTTGTTTTTCTATACGAATTTGAAAAATTTAACCATGTGGTTAAGGACAATTGCAAGGTTATTATTCTGTCGAGTTCGGATAACAAAAGGGATATTGATAAAATAGTGAATAACGACTATGTTATTAAGTTTATCACAAAACCATTAACCGAAACTTCATTAGAGGAAGTTACAATTGCCAGCACTTGATATGTTTTTAAAACTCGGGATCCAGATTAAAAGTTTGTTGCAATTCTTTTACGAGTGGATGCTTATTTGCCAGGTGCTCAAACTTTTCCTTGTTGGTGTACAACAGATTTTTACTTTCTTCCTTGCTGACATTTCCTTTAATCCGGATCATGTCATTTTCGAGATTATTTTTAAGAAAAATCAGCAGGTCACTTCGAATCTCTTTTAAGATATCAAGTTGAATTGAATTTGTAAGTGTTAGTATAATAGTTTTGTTATCATCAGATAGTTCATAAGGCTGGCTCAGTACATTTAGATCCTGGGCTTTTTCTTTCCTCGTATTTTTAAATTCATTCCAGGCGAATGTCAATTTATCAACGGTAATATCTGATGTTCTTTTGGTTTCAGCAATTGATGGATTCTGATCGTCCGCATCATCCTGGTTTGGAGTTGCTTTGGAATATTCCGATACGTTCTCGCTCAATTCATTCAGAGAAGGTATCCTGGTGGTTTTTTTAAGGTTTTTAAAATCTGTTTTTTCTTTAATTACAGGTTGAAGATCCGGTTTACCTTCAGGGGCAATTACAGAATTTGAATCTTCTTCAGCAAGAATAGTCTTCTCATCCGATTTTTCCGGTTGGATATCAGATTTTGTTTTGATTTCATTTTTCGTTTGCTCTGATTTTGACGGGCTTGGTGGGGAGTTAGCTATTTCAGTTTTTTTTTTAGTGTCGTCTGAAGATTCCTGGTTGGAAGTTGAAGACCCTGACATATCTAAAACTGATGGGATATGTGCCATTTTCATCAGGGTAAGTTCTACAAGAAGTCGTTGATTTTTGCTGTTCTTGTATTGAAGGTCGCATTGACTACCAATATTCAAAGCAGAAAGCAAAAAGGATGTTGAAGCATTTTCTGCCTGTTGCTGATATTTATTTTTTACGTTTTCAGCTTCATCAAGCAATTCGATAGTAGCCGGATCTTTGCATACCACCAGGTTCCGTAGATGAAGTTCAAGGCCGGAAATAAAATTATGGCCATCAAAACCTTTTTTTAGTATTTCATCAAAAAGTACAAGTGATGAAGCAATATCTTCGTTCAGCAGATAATCGGTGATTTTAAAATAATAGTCATAATCAAGTACATGAAGGTTTTTGATGGTTGACTGATAGGTTATAGATTGGTCCGATGAATATGTCACAATCAGATCGAACATTGATAATGCATCCCGGAGCGCCCCATCTGCTTTCTGTGCAATAAGATGCAATGCTTCATTCTCTGTTTTGATACCTTCCTTTTCAGCAATATTTTCTAAATGACCTACAATTTCAGAAATAGGGATACGATTGAAGTCAAAAATCTGGCAACGCGAAAGTATCGTAGGGATAAGTTTATGCTTCTCTGTAGTTGCAAGTATAAAAATTGCATAAGGGGGAGGTTCTTCCAATGTTTTCAGAAAGGCATTAAATGCAGATATAGAAAGCATGTGCACTTCATCAATAATATAGATCTTGTACTTTCCAAATTGGGGAGGATAGCGAATTTGATCTATAAGACTTCGGATATTATCAACTGAATTGTTGGATGCAGCGTCAAGTTCAAAAATATTAAATGAAAGATCCTGTTCTTCCCCTTCAAAATCATTGATCATTCTTGCTACAATACGTGCACAGGTTGTTTTACCTACGCCACGAGGTCCGCAAAAAAGAAGTGCCTGGGCAAGGTGATTTTCATCGATTGCGTTTTTCAGTGTTGTAGTAATATGATCCTGACCGATTACTTCATCAAAACCTTTAGGCCTGTATTTCCGTGCTGATACAACAAAATTATCCATTGCTGCAATTTACTATTCTAATATGAATTTGGAGAAATAAATATTTATAAAAATTTTATTTGATTAAAAACTTCCGGATTGTCCTTCACGTTACCTTTGCAAAAGGAATTGTCAAATGGATATGGGAAGACGGATTTTATTTTATAGTGTTGGTTACGTATTATTAATTATATATGGTTGTCTGCCGCAACCTGAAACTGCCGTTGATCCTTCATTTTACTTTACTTCTTACCAGATATACTACCACGAACCGGAACAACGGACCAGTGTATTGGCCGTTTTTACCGCCTTTGACCGCAATGGATTCAGACAAGTAATACAGGGGAATGCTTCTGTTAGCTTCCGTAATAACAATTTACAATTCAATCCGGATCTCACAGAGTACTCTTCAACATTCGAGGATTATATTACAGAAGGCACCTTTATTTATAAGGATCAGGAAGGGAATGAATTCTCAAATTCTGCCAGTAACAAGTTAATCGGATTTCCACCAGGCCTGGATACCGTGGATGTAAAAAATGACCTGGAATTTTTCTGGAAAGGTGATCCGTTGGGCGAAGATGAACTTGTAAGTTTGCAGTTAGAAGATCCGGTATTAGGGTTCAGTGAATTATTCCAGGAGTTCGAAGAAGGTGCTACAAAGATCACCATCGATAAATTCGATCTTGCCAGGTTTGGGAAGGGAACTATTATAATGCTTTTGGCACGGGAAAGGGTCACGAATACCACCGAACACCCTGGAGTTGGAGGTGATGTAAACAGTGTATATTTTACTTCTCACGAGGTTGTATTCAATTAAACAAAGAAGCAAAAATTTCAGATTGATCAGATGAATACAGAGATCGGGGGGTATTTCTACCCGGTTATAGGGGAGTATTTACCCGTTTAATTAATAAGCCACAACCATCAGTGAATTTTCGGGGTCTATAAGGGAAAGGCATTATTATGGATACAATATTTGGCTATGTTACTTACATTTATGATGACAATACGGTAAAGGTTTACATTACAGACAGTAAAATTACCAATGGGCATCAATATGCTAAAGAAGAGAAAGTCAAATTATTAGATTGGAGAATAACCGACAAATCTAAAGGGACATATGATCTCCGCATTAACCTGATATATAATTTGCTTCATCGTAAAGTGCGGGTAGATGTAATGGGTCTTAATACCCTTGATGGGATAAACGGGAGAGTGACAATCTTATCTGATTCAGAGAAAATCGCCAGTTAACGTGGAAATCAAATGTCGAGTCCATTTTTTACAGCATACCTGACAAGACCTGCTGTTCCTTTTACTTCAAGTTTAACGGCCAAATTGGTTCGGATTTTTTCAACTGTTCGATTACTTAAATAGACCATATCCGCAATCTGTTTTGTAGTCTTTTCCATGCAAATTTGTTTGAGAACTTCTTTTTCCCTTTGAGTCAATTCTGTTTTAAGCCGAAAGGCTGGTTTTGAAGATTTTTGTATAATTCCATTTCTCATAATCCGTACCATAGCTTCATTGTAATGGAAACCTTTTGACAGGATGTTATAGATTGCCTCTTCAAGTTCCTGAGGTGAAGCATTTTTATTTATAAAACCATGGACTCCAATTTCGACCAGGTAATAAATATACTTCTCATCATTAAAGCCAGAAATAATGAGAATGCGCGTATCCGGGTATCTTTTAAAAACTTCAATACTTGTATCAAAGCCATCCATTTCAGGCATATCCAAATCCATAAGAAGCAGATCGCAGGTACTGGATTTAAGCATTGACAGTACCTCTTTACCATTAGCCGCCCCCTTGATGTTGCTGTCTGGGAAAGCTTTTCCAATGAGTTTGATCAACCCTTCACGTAAAAGCTGATGGTCATCAGCGATGATCATGTTGAATTCCCGGATTATCACAATACAATGCGCCTGATTGAGTTGAAAAGGTAGCAAGGATACCATATAAATACAATTATTATCATATTTCTGTATTTTCAATTCAATAGGGGTTGTCAAAATACAGGCCATTATTTTTAAAATATTGTATTAAAAGCAACAAATGATAATAAATCGAGTACATGTAACTATAGCTTAATACAACCACCGTATTCATGATCAGGAATTACTTAATAACTGCCTTTCGAAATTTTATCCGGCACAAAATTTTTACTGCACTTAATATTCTGGGACTGGCGCTTGGGATTGCTGCTAGTTTGTTGATTTTACAATACGTCAAGTACGAACGCAGCTTTGATACGATGCATACCAAAGCTGACGATATATACCGTATTCAATACAATAGTTGGAGCAATGGAAATTTAAACTTCGAATGCGCCGCAGCTGTACCTGCTGTAGGTCCGGAGATGAAGAACAACTTCCCTGAAGTTAAACAGTTCACAAGGTTGTATCCGGTTAGTGGAGTAATGACCTACGAAGATCCAGTTCGTGGCCCAATTTCGTTCAGGGAAGATAATATGCAGATAACAGATACGGCTGTGTTTGAAGTATTTGATTTTAAATTGTTGAAAGGTGACCCGGTTGGCAGTTTACGAGGTCCAAACAAAATTGTGATTTCTGAAAATACTGCCACAAAGTATTTTGGGGACGATGACCCTATAGGTAAAAATTTAAGCTGGGATGGTGATATCGATTTTGAAGTTACCGGGATTATGGCAAATGTACCGGACAACTCACACATCAAATTTGACTTCTTTCTCTCCTACCAAACATTAAATGACCGGACAGAGAATGCGTCAGAAGAAGCCTGGGGCTGGTATGATTTTAACACTTATATCTTAATGAATCCCGGTGTGGATCGCATGGTGTTTCAATCCAAATGGGATAAACACCTTGCGGAGGTGAGAGCAGAGAGCTGGGAGAAATATAATTACAAACAAGCATTTATATTACAGCCTTTGCTGGATATCCATCTAAAATCCAATTTGTTGCAGGAGTCTCAACCCGAAGAGCAGGGAGACAGCCAGGCAGTTTATTTTCTTTCCATTATAGCATTTTTTATTCTTATCATCGCCTGGGTGAATTACATCAATTTGTCTACGGCAAAATCTTTTGAAAGAGCGAATGAAGTTGGTGTAAGAAAAGTAATGGGCGCCCATAAAAGTCAACTACGAAATCAATTTTTAGCGGAATCGTTCCTGATCAATTTCATAGCGGTAATGGTTGGTATTGGTCTTGTATTTATTTTCTGGCCGGCTTTTTCAGATCTTACCGGCAGAACCATTCCATTTTCGTTAATAAAAGAGCCATCTTTTTGGATTATAGCCGGGGGATTGTTTATCGTTGGATCATTGCTGTCAGGGTTTTATCCATCCTGGGTATTGTCTTCTTTTCAACCCGTTGTTGTTTTAAAAGGAAAAGTAAATAATACCGGCCATGGAGCTTTATTGCGAAAGGGACTGGTCGTTTTTCAATTTTTTGCTTCTGTACTACTTATAAGCGGAACCCTGATTGTATACAAGCAACTTCAGTTTATGAAAAATAAGGACCTGGGAATCAATATTCATCAAACCCTGGTATTGGAAGGGCCGGGTGTCATCGATTCATTATATGAGCAAAACCTGGAAAGTTTTAAAACGGAGGCACTGAGAATAAGTGGTATTGAAAAAATGACTGCGAGTTCAAATGTACCCGGGAATGAAATTTTCTGGACACGTGGAATTCGCAGAATAAACGGTGGCCCTGAATCATCAGTAACAGTATATAACGTAGGTATCGATGAAGACTATGTGCCGGCATTTAATCTAAAGATAATAAGTGGACGTAATTTTAATATCGAAAGCCTGTCTGATAGAGAAGGTGTTTTGATGAACCGTGCTTTGGCCACATCAATTGAATATGATAACCCGGAAGAGGCTATTGGTGAAAAAGTCAGACTTGGAGGGGATACCCTTGAAATTCTGGGGGTTTTGGAAGATTATCATCAGATGTCTTTGAAAAATAATAAAGCACCACTGGTTTTTCGTATGATCCCATCCAGCTCATTTTATGCATTTAAAGTTCAGGCGGAGAATTATAATAAGGTAATTGAAGAGTTGAGAGAACCCTGGGCTACTTTTTTCCCGGGAAACCCATTTGACTATTTCTTTTTAGACGATTTTTTTAATCGCCAATATGAGAGCGATCGACAATTCAGTCAGGTATTCGGGTTGTTTTCGGTACTTGCCATTTTTGTAGCCTGCATGGGCTTGTTTGGGTTGGCTTCTTTTATGACATCCATGCGAACCAAAGAAGTAGGTATTCGGAAAGCCCTTGGATCGACGGTTCAGAGTGTGGCTATTCTATTGTCATATGGATTTATTCAACTTGTAATTATTGGTTCTATTATTGCCGCACCTGTAGCATGGTTTATAATGAACAATTGGCTCAGCTCATTCCCTTACCGGATCACCATCAATCCATTGATATTTGTGCTTGCTTCGTTTCTGGTAGTTCTGATCGCCCTGGTTTCTGTTGGCTACCAAACCATAAAAGCTGCAATGGCCAACCCTGCAAATACACTGCGCTACGAGTAAATCCCGATAGAGCATGAAAAAATTTCCAACATGTACCTATGGATGGATCGTAATATTCATTTGGAAAAGTTTATATATTTTAGCCCACCATAAAATATCTATATAGTTTTTAACTGAATTTTAATTATTTTCCTGAAAAAATTTTGTCTATGAAAAATGTTATTTTTATTTCCATTGCATGCATACTATTGGTTTGTCCCATAACTTCATTTGGATATATTCAGGACGATCCTGAACAATCGAAAGATTCAGTTAAAGTCAAAAAGAAAGAAAAGAAAAAGAACCTGCCGCTCAAAGCCGAGCGCGAAATTAGTTTCACAACAAATGAATCCACGTGGATGTCGTTGGATATAAGTCCGGATGGCAAAACTCTGGTGTTTGATTTGCTTGGAGATCTTTATACTATGCCGGTTAGCGGGGGCAAGGCAACACCAATCACCTCTGGAATGTCGTTTGATTTGCATCCCCGGTTTAGTCCTGACGGTAAATCGGTAGTATATATTTCCGATAAAAGCGGTGGCGAAAACTTGTGGATCATTACACTGGAGGATACTGTTAAAACACAGGTTTCGAAAGGTAAATCAAATACTTTCCAGTCCGCGGAATGGACGCCGGACGGACAATATATTGTAGCAAGCAAAGGTGGTGTTCTACGCCTGGGACTACCAAAATTATGGCTGTTCCATAAAGATGGAGGAGCAGGGATTAAACTTATAAAAGAACCCGACCAATTGAAGACGGTGGAACCGGCATTAGGACCAGATGGTCGATTAATCTGGTTTTCACAACGGCGCGGTGGCTGGCAGTACAATGCTCAATTTCCACAATACCAGTTGGCAACTTATGACCGTGAAACAGGTAAAACCGAATTACAGACTTCACGTTATGGCTCTGGTTTCACTCCCACACTATCAGGCGATGGCCAATGGCTGGTGTATGGTACAAGGCACGAAGACAAAACCGGACTGATCATCCGTAACCTGGAAACCGGGGATGAGCGGTGGCTTGCCTACCCGGTTCAACATGACGAGCAGGAATCAATCGCGACAATGGATGTATTGCCCGGAATGACATTTACTCCCGACAATAATTGGCTTATTGCTACTTATGGCGGTAAGATATATAAAATTCCTGTTGCAGGAGGAACAGCAGTAAACATTCCGTTTGAAGTAGATGTGAAAGTCGAGTTGGGCCCTGAATTGGATTTTGACTATCCCATTTCTGATGACCCTGAATTTACCGTTCGTCAAATTCGTGACCCGGTTTTATCTCCGGATGGCCAGAAATTAGTTTTTACAGCGTTGGACAGGCTTTATATAATGGATTATCCCGATGGAGATCCTGTACGGATGACTAAAAATGAATTTACTGAGGCTTACCCGTCCTGGTCCCCGGATGGGAAATGGATTGCGTTCGTTACCTGGTCTGAGGATGGTGGACATATTTATAAGGTAAATACAGAGGGTCGGCCAAGGCCTGTACAACTGACCACTTCACCGGCACTCTACCAGCAAACGGCATGGTCTTATTCCAACCGGATTGTATTTATCAAAGGGGCCGCACAAAAATACAAAGACGCATATAGCTCCTTTACACCAGGGAGGATGGCTGAAATTGGCTGGATTTCACCCGATGGGGGTACTGTGAATGTCATTGAACGGGCAAATGGCAGGCATACACCACATTTCGTCAAATCGAATGATCGGATTTATATGTATCACAAAGAAAAAGGTTTGATTTCCATTCGCTGGGATGGTACCGATGAAAAGGCGTATGTAAAGGTGACGGGCTTTAAAACCTATGGTGCCAAAGAACCCTCGGATGCTTCGCTGATTATCATGGCTCCGGAAGGAGACCAGGCGCTGGCGCAGGTAAATAATGATATGTATGTAGTTACGGTGCCTTATGTGGGTGGTGACACACCTTCCATTTCTGTTGCTAAACCTGCAAATGCTGCCTTTCCGGCTCGTATGGTCACTTATTATGGTGGTCAGTTTCCCTCCTGGAGTGGAAATGGCAAACACGTGAATTTCAGTCTGGGTAACGCATTTTTTGACTACGACCTGAACGAAGCCAAAGCCTACGAAGACAGTGTGAAAGCTGCAAAAAAAGCTGAAAAGGAGAGTAAAACTGAGGACGAAGAGGAAGAGGGTGATATTAAGGAGAAGGAAAAAGATGATGATAAAGATAACGATGAAGATGAAGATGAAGATGAAAATAAAGACGAAGGATACCAGGCATCAGAGATAAGGGTCCAGGTACAAGCGAAACGTGACTTGCCTGAAGGTACAGTTTTATTAAAAGGAGCCAGGTTAATAACGATGAAAGGAGACGAGATTATTGAGCAGGGAGATATATTGATCAAAAATAACCGGATTGTTGAAGTAGGAGCATCAGGATCTATCCAATTGCCCCGTGGGGCAAAAGAGATCGATGTTTCCGGAAAAACGATTATTCCGGGATTTGTTGACCCTCATGCTCATATGTGGCCGTACAGGGGCGTTCATAAAAACCAGGTATGGATGTATGCTGCTAACCTGGCATATGGTGTAACTACTACGCGCGACCCGCAAACAGGTACCACGGATGTGCTTACTTATTCTGATCATGTTCGTGCAGGTAATATGTTGGGTCCAAGGGTATATTCAACCGGCCCTGGTGTGGGATTTTGGGCAAATAATATTAAAGACCTCGACCATGCCCGCAAAGTTCTTAAACAGTACAGTGAGTACTATGATACAAAAACCATCAAAATGTATCTTGTGGGAAACCGTCAGCAGCGGCAATGGGTGATCATGGCTGCAAAAGAGCAAAAATTAATGCCTACTACAGAAGGAGCCCTGGATATGAAAATGGATTTAACACATATTATCGATGGATATCCTGGTCATGAGCATAGTTTTCCTATTTATCCTTTGTACAAAGATTATATAAAATTCGTAGCTGAAGCCGGCACCACTTATACCCCTACTTTACTTGTGTCGTATGGTGGACCATGGGCAGAAAATTATTACTATGCTACCGAAGTGGTCCACGACGATCCAAAGCTGCAGTATTTCAGTGCTCATGAAGAACTGGATCGGAAATCGCGACGACGTGGAGGATGGTTTATGGACGAAGAGCATGTATTCCAGGATCATGCGGTATTTGTAAAAGACCTCATAGAGGCAGGCGGACATGCAGGTGTAGGCAGTCACGGGCAGTTACAAGGCCTCGGATACCATTGGGAACTATGGTCGCTGCAGTCAGGGGGCCTTTCCCAGCATGATGCACTGAAGGTGGCTACCATTCACGGTGCCCGTGGAATAGGATTGGAAAATGATCTGGGATCGATTGAGCAGGGCAAACTTGCTGATTTGATTGTGCTGGACAAAAACCCATTGGAAAATATCCGGAATACCAACACCATCAAATTTGTTATGAAGAACGGACGTTTATATGATGGCAATACGCTGGATGAGATTTATCCTAATGCGCACAAAGCGCCAAAATTTGAATGGCAAAAAGCAATGCCGGCAAATTTACCAGGGGTAGATAAATAAAATCCGGAAGGTAGACCAGCAGCGTGGCCCGCCTGAATTGCAGGTGGGCTTGCTCCCGACTGTTTGAAGAATAAATTTTCAGGATTTTCTAAAGGATCATGTAGAGGAAAAACAGTAGTACCAGTGCAATGGCAATCCATTTGTACAGTGGTTTTGTGGTTGGAAAATCAAAACCGCAGATTGGGCAGATTTTACTTTCATCGTCAATATTCATGGCACAGGAGGGGCATTCTTTTTTCTTCATTGGTTTATGTTAGAGTGTATTTTCCAATAAGTATGTGAAATCATTAAATACTCCTTTCTGAAAGAAGATACAAATGTTTGTAACCTAGGTGAGTTATCCGCAATTTTGTATATATTTTTTTGAGAAGAACAATTTAAAAGACTATGCCGAACTTATCATCTGAAAAAATCCAAAGAACATTTATTTGGCTAGGTATTTTTAGTATTGCAATGGCATTTCTTGAAGCAGTAGTTGTTGTTTATCTCAGGCAGCTATATTACCCTCAGGGGTTTGGATTTCCTATGAGTCCGCTTACATCACAAACGATATTTGTGGAATGGATAAGGGAAATTGCAACAATTATAATGCTTGTTTCAGTTGGCACTATTGCGGGTAAAAATCATCTTCAGAAATTTTGCTATTTTCTCTACAGTTTTGGCGTCTGGGATATTTTTTACTATGTAGGATTAAAACTACTTCTAGACTGGCCATCCTCCTTTCTGACATGGGATATTTTATTTCTTATTCCGGTAACCTGGATAGGCCCGGTTTTGGCTCCTGTCATCTGTTCTTTTACTATGATCCTCTTTGCCGGAATTATTATTTATTTACAACAAGTCGGCTACAATGTAAAAATAAAATTAACACAGTGGGTTTTAATTTTATCAGGCGCTTTTACGATTTTTTATACCTTCATTTGGGATTTTACCAGGATTATTATCCAGGAAGGTCTTCTATCAGATTTCTGGAATTTGGCAGACAATGAACATTTTCAACAGATAATTTCACAATATATACCAACGTATTATAATTGGTACCTGTTTGCTTTTGGTGAGATTTTAATATTAGTTGCTCTTACATTAATATATAGAAGGACGAAATCAATCTCCACTTTTATAACTGATCATGGTTAAATCTCTCTGTTTTTACCTGTTATTTATTAAGAACACCAATTATTTGGATGTCATTTTGACATATCCTGTTGAATAGCACTATTTTTGTAGTATAATTCAATGCTGAACAAATATGGGGCCGACTGGATTTGACAGTAGGTGAATGTTAAGTGAAAGCATGCCGGGTGTTGTAAGTATTACCTGTAAATAAAACTTTCAACTTTATAATTGGCGATAATAACTACGCCCTTGCTGCCTAATTAAGAATTAGATAGCAATGTGTCTCGCTGGCCCTACGTTCTGCCGGGTTGGCAACAGAGGCATCAAAACGCAGGACTAGCAGCAGCGGGTATCGTGACGTTGCTGCGAAAATGATTGCGGATAAGGCCGAAAGTTGGTTTGTCAGCCACCTGCCCAGGTTCGAAAATGAAGGCTGACTAAGCATGTAGAAATCATTTGGCTTCCTTAGCTGGACGAGGGTTCGACTCCCTCCGGTTCCACGAAGAAGGTTTTCCAATTTGGGAAAACCTTCTTCGTTTCACCGTCGGTCGTGCCTCCCTGCAGGCTGGCCCCTTGCTAAAAATGTCCACCGGACATTTTCCTCACGCTCGGTCCTCTCCGGCTCCACCTTCGTCCGCCATAGCTCCAAAGAGCGACGGCAGACATAGCCTATTTTGAACCTCAACGAAGACACAGTCCACAAAAACCTACTATGACTCCTTTGTATATTTACGGATTATAGTATTCAGATATTCCATACACTGATGTTAAGGAGTGTAAATTTTGTTACCTTAATAGAAAACGATTAAATTGTATGCAAACATGAACTGTTGCAAAATTCACTTTCATAAGAAAGGGATGAAACAGGACGCAGTAATGGATTTTATAAAAAAGATTGAAATCGCCAAAAGGTGAAGATCGTAATGAACAATTTAGCTAAGGAAGAAAAACGCAAGAGATAATTGCGATAGCAGATAGTACTGCGGTTGTTGCGGATACATTGAATACGATTGTAAATGCCATACCAGTAGATCAGCAAGTACAGATCTATAGAGATATACTGGCTAGTCAGGCTCACACTTCCAATCTCATAAACTGGACTCTAATTGGAATATTATCTGTATTTACCCTGATATCTTTAACACTATTGGGAATAAACGTTTGGTGGGTGGAACCACAAATGAAAAAGAAGTTGGAGGAACAAAAGGAGGATTTTGATAATGCTATCAACAAAATTAAAGCTGAACAGCAAGTAGAGTTTCTTATAGTAAAAGGAAATATCGAGGTGTCCTATGCCTACACAAATGCTGGGTTAAATATACCTATCGGTTATGCTATTGCAATTAATTCGATGCATGAGGCAATCATTTTATTCCATAAAGCTAAAAAATTTGAAACGATGGGAGATTTTGCAAAAGACTTTCTGTCAATTCTTACGCATTCGATTCCTCAAAAGCAGGATGTCAAAATTGAAATTAATAAAATAATGACTTTTGACCAATTAAGAAAAACCGTTGACCTGATACCGGATACTTATTCGAAAGTAAAGAAGGAAATACTCGAGTTGATAACAGAAATTGAGAATGCAGAACCGCCTGATACAGATCTTCCAATAGACTCTCCTGGTAAAGAGCCGGAAGATTGAAAATGAATGCGAAAATGAAAAATGATACAAAAATGGGAGATTTATTTAACCAACAACCAAGAAGTCGAAGGAAAGCAGATAGAAAAATCATTGATTTTATAAAAGATGATGTGATTGAAGTTGCCAAGCAAACGGGGCTTAACTATGATCAAGTGCTCAAAGCCTACGAAATCCTGGAACTCGAAAGAAAAAATGACCTTTATGTGGATAATGGCGATATCCACGATGAACAAATGGGAGGATTTGGCGGATTGATTCAGGACCTCAATGTCCTGATATTGGGTCTGAGTAATAACATTGAGAAATTGAAGAATTGATAAGTGAAATTGATTAAATGAAATTCTGTTAGTGAACTTTAAAGCGATATTAAATGCAAGATATAATTGCAGCGGTTGATACCTTGGTAGTTGCAGATACTTTAAATGCGGTCGTAAATGCCATACCAGTAGATCAGCAGGTGGAGTTTTATAAAGAGCTGCTGGCTAGCCAAAAGTCCACCTACGATTTGTTTGTTTTTATATTGTTAGGAATTTTGACAGTTTTCGTTGGCGGTACCCTGATTTATAATATCAAAACCGCCAAGAAGGATGTGAAAAAGCATACTGAAAAGATTCTTAACAAGCAGAAAGAAATAATTATTAAAAAAATAAGGAAAGATTTTGAGGATGAGCTGAACTCGATGAAAGGTGATAGTGCCAGAATGTTTGCTAACATGTCCAAAGGGGAAGGAACCGCATGGGATCTTGTTACTACTATTTCATGGTGGGGTGATGCTGTGATGAGGTATTCATTATGTAGTGACCGTGGGAACATGCTAAATATCTCTGTCGATGCTCTTCTCGAAGACATTCAAAAAGCAAATAATGTGAAAAAAGAATTCAAGAGGAACTATTTAAAAATACATGATGATTACGAGGATTTAAAAACAAATATAGATCAGATTCCAGATTTATTATATGATAAAAAGAAGGAAATCAAGGCCTGGTTAAGTGAAATCGAGAATGCAGTACCGCCTGATCCGGCGGACATAGAGGTAGCTCCACCTGGTGCAGAGCCGGAAGATTGAAATGAATGCTAAAAAGTACAACCACTAATCACAACATATAGAATAAAATAGTAAATGAGAAAATTATTAAAATGGAATATCTTGAAAGCTTGACAAAGCCATTATCAGATTTAATTATATGGGGATTAAATGAGTATGGTGTACTCACATATGGCGTATTGCTGGGAGTATTTATAACATGGTTTTACCATCGGTTTTTAGGCACCAGGTTATTAAGAAAAAGTTACGAGCGAACCATCGTCGGTAAAAATGAAACAATAGATGCCTATAAAATGTTACTCTTGGAGAGATTAAATAAAATTAAGATTGACAGAGAGGATCTGGGCATAATAAAAAGCCTTAAGAGATTCTTCAAAAGCAATGCACTTAACAACAAATAAGTTGACAATGCGTTATTTATTTTGTACTTTGTTTTTTTTAGCATGACGTATCTAATTATCCTAGTAATATTGCTGGCGCTGATTTCAATGGGATTATCTTATTTAAGAATCTACAAGGAGTCCCTGTTCAATGCGTTGGATTTGGTATATGACAAAATGGAGTTATCTATCGTGCAATACAATGTTGAGTTAGACAATTCTGTTAAACGCTATTTGACTGGTTTCAAGAGTTATCTTGTAAAAAGGGAAATGGCAGATATACGAGTTATGCTCGCTATCAAAAAGCTGATCCCTGCTACAGAATGGGAAGAATTGATCAAGGCTAATGATAAGCTAAAAAGCAAATTGCCGGAACCCATACTTGAATTGGAAGCTGAATTTGGAAAGATTATCCAGAAATTGATCACCATATCAATTTTCACCACTGATTTCCTGTTTTACCTTACGATTGCAGCGCTGAAAAAGTTTTTAAGGACCAGCAAAATCAATCTTCATCCGGTTGATTACATAAGGGTAAGAATTGAGAATCTCACAACTTCTGAAAACATAATTGGAAGTAACACCTCTCGTCTCGATACTAATATGTTAGCTGCTGCATAATAACGTAATTGTGGCAAATATTGTGGCAGGTATAGGCACTTTTCATAGTAAATTGGGGGTAGCAACCCCCTCTGATTGCATCCAAAGCGGATTTTGGCCTTTCAGCGTCAATTCGACTCCTTCCGGTTCCACCTTCGTCCGCCAAAGCTCGTAAGAGCGACGGCGGACTTCGTATTAGCCATGTTTTCAAATAATTTTGCATTGGCAGACCAGTAGCAACTTCAATGGCAATTACCTGATTCATTCCAGGCAATCTTCCCTTTATTAGAAAATACTGAAGAAAATTCCCGACCACAGAAAAAATCAGATTCATTTATGAAACTGATGAAAGTCATTTTATTCAAGGTAGAAATATTACTTTTTGCATATAAGATCTGTTATCTCGACTAATTCTTAATGACAGGAATGGATAAAAAGATTGTAATTATAACCGGTGCTTCAAAAGGGATCGGGAAAACTATTTCCCAACAAATGGTTGATGAGGAGTATTTTACTCTTTTAGTGGATGTGGATAAGGAAAACGGGAAAGCGCTGGAGAAAGATCTTGGAGTTGAAAATGCGAAGTTCTATTCTGCGGATATCAGGGATGAACAGGAAGTTAAGGCATTGTTCAAATTTGTCATTGATAACTATGGGAGAGTTGATGTTTTGGTGAACAATGCTGGAATTATCAGGGACAATATTATCTGGAAAATGCCGGTTGAAGATTTCGATGAAGTGATCCGTGTGAATCTCCGGGGCACCTGGCTAATGTGCCGGGAGGCGGCAAAGATCATGCGAAGTCAGAAGAGTGGGAGAATTGTAAATATTGCCTCAAGGGCCTGGCTGGGTAATGCCGGCCAGTCTAATTACTCTGCCTCGAAAGCTGGCATAGTAGGACTCACGAGGGTTCTGGCACTTGAGTTGGGCAGGTACAACATATTTGTAAATACGGTAGCCCCGGGATTGATCGATACACCACTTACCCGGGCTTTGCCAGAAGATGTGAAACAAAAGCTAATCGATCAGCAATCGACAAAAAGTATCGGGCAGCCGGATGATGTTGCAAATGCAGTCATTTTTTTAAGTTCAGAAAAAACACGATTTATAACCGGCCAGATTTTGTATGTGGATGGTGGGAAAAGTATAAGTTCAGCATAATTGATTTATGCGATTAAATATATTAATAATGAGTACATACGGTTTTTCAGTAGAAATAAAAGCATGTTTTGACGATACTCTTTTGAAATTAGAGGAGTCATTGCGCAAAGAATACTTTGAGATTATTTCTGAAGGTAAAGTTCCGGATAATACTGAGAGTAGTTCTACAAACCAGGATACTCGTCTTTTATGTGAATGTAATTCAAAAATTTCGGCTGAATTATTGAAAAATCAAAAAGCCTTCTATGTTCCAAAAGTTAACTTATTAGTCCATGAGTTGGACAAGGGTACCACACAAGTTACCGGAATTGATCCACAAATTGCGATGACCCCCATCCAATTGGAAAGAATGGGTGTGGCAGCAGTAAAACTCAGTAAAATGTTAAAAAATGTTATAAGGAATCTTTAATTCGGTTGTAGAGATTCTTTAGGGTTCAACTGAAAAATATGAAAAAGCTAAGTATCAGAGTAAACAACGTACAACACAATCTTCTGGTGGAAGAACACGATACATTAGCAAAAGTTATTCGGGAAAAGATACAGCTTACCGGTTCAAAAATCGGATGTGAACAAGGAAGCTGTGGTGCATGTACAGTTCTTATTGAAGGCACCCCCATTCAAAGCTGTATTACCCCTGCCCTGAAATATGACGGAGGCAACATTACGACTATTGAGGGAGTAGCACAAAATGGGATTCTTCATCCGTTGCAAAGGAAATTTGTTGAAAAGGGAGCTATACAATGTGGCTATTGTACCCCCGGAATGATAATGACAACACTCTCCTTTCTGGACGAAAATCCCGATCCTACAACACAACAAATTAAAGAGGCTTTATCCGGTAATCTTTGTCGATGTACGGGATATAAAAAGATTATTGAAGCAGTGAGTGAATATGTAAAATACTCCAATCAACAAGAGCCGGAAAATGAAGCCGGGAAAGCTGTATCCAAATACAGAATGGTTGGAAACGGCAGGCCGTACCTGGATGCGATCAAAAAAGTAAAAGGCGACGCCGAGTTTGCGGATGACATAAAAGTAAAAAACACGCTGCATTGCAAATTTCTCAGGAGTATCTATCCACATGCAAAAATCAACGGTATTGATACTACCGCTGCTGAAAAGTTAGCAGGAGTACGGCTGGTGGTTACAGGGAAAGAACTCCCCGTAACATTTGGTGTGCTGCCAATATCAGAAGATGAGACCGCCATGGCCATTGAAAAAACACGCTTTGTGGGTGAAATTGTGGCTGCGGTAGCTGCGGATACAGAGGAAATTGCAGTCATGGCTACAAGAGCAATAAAAGTTGACTATTCGCCTTTACGCTCGTTCCTCGGGATGACTGAAGCGTTGGAAGATGTTGAAGAAGATGAGCGGATTCATTCTCATGGTAAGTTCAAAAATAATATTCATAAACTGGCAGAATTGCGCTTTGGAGATCAGAAAGATGGATTATCAAAAGCGGGCCATACCTGCAAAGTACAATTTGATTTCAGGGGATTGAATCATGGCTTTACCGAACCTCATGGCGCCACTGCCTGGTGGGATGAGGATGGCCTGACAATAATAAGTGCTACACAGGTTCCTCATTATCTGCATCGGTACCTGGCAAAAGTTCTCGAAGTTCCCATGAACAGGGTCAGAGTGATAAAGCCATTCGTAGGAGGAGGATTTGGTGGAAAAGGTGATCCATTCCCTCACGAAATTATTATTTCCCATATCTCCAGAAAACTGGGACAACCTGTAAAAGTCAGGTTTTCAAGAGAGGAGGTTTTTTTAACTAATCACGGGCGGCATCCTACAAGTATGACCATGGAAATGGGTGTAAGCAGTGATGGAAAATTTGAGGTATTGGATGCAGATATAATTATTGATGGGGGGGCTTATGCCAGTTTTGGAGTAGTTACCACTTACTATAACGGTGTCTTGTTGCAGGCTCCATACAAAATCTACAACCTGGGGTTCCGGACGCGCCGGGTCTATACAAACAAACCTCAGTGTGGAGCCATGCGTGGGCATGGGGCAGTAAACTCCCGCTTCGCTGTGGAAACAATCATTGACCGGCTGGCAGAACAGATTGGTATGGATCCCTGTGAACTCCGGTTCAGGAATTTTCTGGGCCCTGATACGACTACGGTTGGTCAATACAGGATTACTTCAAACGGTGTAAAAGAATGCCTCGAAAAAGTAATGGAACAGTCAAAATGGAGAGATAATTACCAGAGACTTCCTGCAGGAAAAGGATTCGGCGTGGCATGTGGATTCTTTATTAGTGGCAGTGCCCTGCCGATACACTGGAATCAATATCCTCAATCTGTTGTACATCTTAAGGTTGACCTGGACGGACGTGTTCTTATTACTTCAGGAGCCAGCGACATTGGCCAGGGAAGTGATACAATGCTGGCAATCATAGTTGCTGAGGTGCTGGGACTGAGTATGGATAACATAGCGATAGTAAGTGCAGACACCTTGCTGACCCCGATTGATCTGGGAAGTTATTCGAGCAGGGTAACCTTTATGGCAGGCAACGCAGCAAAAATGGCAGCTGAAAAAATGAGAAAAAAAGTTCTCCAGTCTGTAGCAGAGAATTCAAATGTTAGCATTTCCGAATTAGTTCTTAAAGATGAACAGGTATTTTCCGGGGATGGGAAAATTGACCTGACGTGGGTAGAGGCTATTGAGATTGCCACACGGAAGGTTGGTGCATTGTCTACCAACGGGAGTTATAATTCGCCAAAACTTGGAGGTGATTTTAAAGGGGCAGGTGCAGGACTAAGTCCTTCGTATAGCTTTGGAGCTGTAGTTGCTGAAGTAAAAGTGAATAAGGAAACCGGATCGGTTGTTGTTGAGAATATATGGGGAGCCCATGATCCCGGGAAGGCACTTAACCCCCTAGCAGTGGAGGGCCAACTGGAAGGATCCTGGCATATGGGGATTGGACAAGCGCTGAGTGAACAAATGAAATTTCATGATGGCCTCCTTCTAAATGGAAATTTCCTGGATTATAAGATCCCCACTACCCTGGATACTCCTGATATATACAGCAATATTATTGAATCTATAGACCCTGAAGGGCCCTTTGGGGCCAAGGAATGTGGCGAAGGAGCTTTACATCCTGTGATTCCGGCAATAGCGAATGCGATCTATGATGCAGTTGGAGTAAGGGTAATTTCCCTTCCGATTGATCCGGAGAATATCCTCAAAGAAATGAAAGAAAAGGAACTTCAGGAAATAGTTAGTTGATGTAAAACATGATAGCTGAGCAAACATACCTGATTCCAAACACCCTTGATGAAGCAATGAACTATGCCAAAGAGAATGCCGGGATGTTTAAATATTTAGCCGGAGGTACAGATATCATGGCAAACCGTTTCCTTGAGAATGAAACCAGCCCCTGTCTCATTGATATCTCAAGGATTTCGCAAATGAAGGAAATTAAAAAAACTGAAAACTACTTACAAATTGGTCCATTAATTAAACTGGATGACCTTAAAACTATATCAGAAATCAAATCTGAATTTCCTGCAATGCTTGAAGCTGCAGCTGCCGTTGCATCACCCATAATCAGAAAGTCGGCAACAATTGGTGGAAACCTGTTGTGTGAAAATCGATGTATATATTACAATCAGTCACTATGGTGGAGAGAATCGGCAGGTTTTTGCCTGAAATGCGGGGGTGAAATGTGCATAGCCACACAAGGGAAGAAAGCTTGTTTTTCAGAGATTGTTTCGGATATGGCACCTCTATTAATCAGTTTAAACGCTGAACTGAATCTGGTTGATACCGAAGGCCAGAAAATGATAAAACTTGAAGATCTTTACACGGGGGATGGAGTGAATCCCAGGAGTATAAATGATACTGCAATTATTACTGCTGTTTTACTACCTTTATCAAGGGATTTCAGAGCAATATTTAGAAAATTGAGACAGAGGGAAAGCCTGGAATTCACCTCGCTGACTACTGCAGTTTCGGTTGACAATGCAAACAAGGTAAAGATTGCCCTGGGAGGTGTAGACCCCAAAGTGGTTGTTGTGGAAGGCACCATCGATGATGATCCGGGGGAATTAATATTAAGATCTATTAAAGGCGCCCGGGCTATTAACAATGACATGTATACGCGGAATTATAGAATGGAAATGATAAAAGTATATTTAACAAACAGTTTTAAGGAATTAGGCTTTTGAATGGGTGGAAAACAGAAATAACATTAATAAATGAAATCGAATGGACATTACACATAATCCAATACAAGTAATGCTCGATGAGCATGTAATTATAAGTAGCGCTCAAAATACAGTGCAACTTTTGGATCATTACTGGGAAAAAAGCGAGGAAGACTTTGTAAAACATGTTCATTCGCTTCTCGGTTTTTTCAGAGAGTACAGCGATAAATATCATCACTATAAAGAAGAGCAGATTTTATTCCCGGAATTGGAAAACCACATTGACTTTCTTATAAATTCTGTTATTTCGGAGTTAAATGAGCACCATGAGATCTTTCGTGAAAATATGAAGGCAATAGAGAAACATATTGATAAGAATCAATTCGAAAAGGCTTATATCGCTCTTTGCACTTATATGGAGGATCTGTTGGATCACATCGCTGTGGAGGACGATGAACTATTTGTAATGGCAGTATCAATATTATCAGATACAGAGCTGGAATCTATTTACTTCAAATTCCAGGATATAGATATTGATCTGGGGGAAAGCAGAAAGATTCAGCTTTGCAAAATGTTGAAAGATATTGAAAGAGAAATAGGGCAAAGCTGAAATAAAACCCTGCCTTCACATCCATCCCAATAATGTTGAGAATTTTTGGAAGGATAAATTATAATATTTTATTTTAAAAATTTGACATTTTTTGTCAAAACACTTATCTTCAAAATGTGGAAAATATTGGAGAGATTATCAGAAGGTTGCGGGAAGATAAAGGCGAACCGTTGAGAAGAGTCGCTGCCTACCTTGATATTGATCAGGCAGTATTAAGCAAAATTGAACGAGGACAGCGAAAAGCAAGCAAGGAGATAATAGAAAAGGTAGCCAAATACTTTGGAGCTGATAAAAAGGAAATGCTTATAGCCTGGTTAAGTGATCGGATTATGTACACAATTGGAGATGAAGAATTAGGTGAGGAAGCATTAATAGCTGCAGAGGAACAAGTCCGCTACATGCGAACGCCAAAAATAAGTATGAAGCAGTTAAAAAATGCGGTGGCAAAAGAGTTAGTAAAATACTCGGCAATTGAAAAAGCATGGTTGTTCGGAAGCTTTGCAAGGGGCGAAGAAAACTACAAAAGTGATATTGAC
>SDBV01001081.1_pt1 | contig 40378 bp, 38 predicted proteins | sample 2277081 | NCBI WGS metagenome assembly SDBV01 (sample SAMN10402039, study PRJNA504765) | marine sediment metagenome | isolation source: marine sediment core GS10_PC15, 223 cmbsf | place: Arctic Ocean: Southern Knipovich Ridge | collected 2010
ATTTTCTTATGATCGCCGCTCAGCAGCACCTCCGGGACCGCCCATTCGCGATACTGGCGAGGCCGCGTGTAGTGCGGATATTCCAGCAGGCCCGCGGCGAAGGATTCCTCGTGCACCGATTCGTCCTTGCCCAACGCCCCGGGCAGCAGACGCACCACGCCGTCCGCCAGCGCCATGGCGGGAATCTCTCCGCCGGACAGCACAAAGTCGCCAAGCGTAACTTCAATATCGGCCAGATGCAGGCGAATCCGCTCGTCGAATCCCTCGTAGCGTCCGGCAAGCAGTATCAACCGCTCCTGGCCGGCGAGCTGGCGCAATAGGTTTTGATCCATCGGCCGACCTTGCGGGCTCAGCAGTACAACCTTACCCGGCGGGTCGGCGAGTTTTCGCACGTGCTCGACGGCGTCAAAGACAGGCTGGGGCATCATCACCATGCCCACTCCGCCGCCAAACGGTGCGTCGTCTACAGTCCCGTAACTGTCCGTGGCGAAATCACGGATGTTCGTGCGAACTATTTCGACCAGGCCCCGCTCGCCCGCCCGCCCGACAATACCCATCGAGCAGAAAGCATCGAACATCTCGCAGAACAGTGTGAGGATATCGATGCGCAGAGCCATAACGGCGTAAGTCCCACTGCGGCTTTTGGCGAGGGCAGCCCGCGACGCCTACGACCCGGGCGCGATTCCCTGCTTGCGCAGCAGGTCCCGAACCGTATCGCTCGGCTCGGCGCCGACGCTCAGCCAGTACTCGATTCGCTCGCGATTCAGCGAAACTTGTCTATCGTGCTGCTTGGCGTTCGGATCGTACCAGCCGAGCTGTTCGATAACCTTCCCGTCGCGCGGGGCCCGCCCGTCCATCGCGTTGAGCCGAAAGAAGCTGCAATGCCGCCTGCCGAATCTCTTCAATCGTAGTTTAACCGACACTTCTGTAGGTCTCCAAATCCAAGCGCCCTGAGCATAACCACTTGCAAGGGCGCAGCGTCAACTGCTTTACGAATCCGGTATTCTAACAGCGACGAACCGGTTAGCAAGAGGTTTTCTAGGTAAGACTCGGTAACACTCGGTGACAACAAGCTCTGGAGGATCCCCCTGCCTGGCGGGACCACTCTTGTCGTCAACGATCACCGAAGGGCGGTTCTCAGCAGGACCTCCACTTGCCTCCATTGCCGGAGTGGCTTATTCTCTTCGACATACAGTGCACGCCAAACAGGAACTGTCAGGGAGATCTCGAATGAAACGTGCAGCGTTACTTGCTGCGTTGGTCATGCTTAAGATCGGTTGCGCAGCTCCTGCCGCCCCGAAGGAGCTTAACTACCCCGTTTGTCAACGACTGGTTAACGCCAATCTCGTCACCATTGAAGTAATTCATGTCAACGGCGTAAAGACTGCGAGCCGCTCTCTGGAAAAGGCGATTGAAGGCTTCAGCAAGTACGTCGGCGGGAAGGTTCGCACTGTCCAAGGCGAACCGGTTGAGCTCCAAGTCGATGAAAACGGGTTACTGACACGAGGGCAACTCAACCCCATCATCGCAAAAAGCCGCTACCGTGGACCATCCGATATATCCATCTTGCTCGTGCCGGGCCTATCCGACTACGGGCATCGAGGCCACTACGAAGCGCTGCGCGACGGGCACCACCTGATCGTGATCCAGACAAAGTATCTTCCCGGGGGAGTTCCTCCGCTTGTTTCCCGGGAAAAGTGGGCGCACTTGGTGATCAAGCACGAGTTGCTTCATGCTTTAGGTGTGCCGGCTGACAGATCGCACGCGTGGTGCGACCGGCATTGCACGCACCCCGAGTGCATTCTCTATCCGCGCCCTGATGCCCGAGCGATCATGACGGGGATATTACGCCTCGGCCCGCCCATGGACCTGTGCGGCATCTGCCGGCGCGAAATCCGCCAGACCCAGGAAGCCGCTGGCGGGAAACTCGCCGATCTCAAGGAACCCTACGATCACTTGAAATGGCTGGATGAACTGGTCGAACTGAATCCTGACAACCCGCGTGCCTATGCAATGCGTGCGGACGAGTACGTTGTCCGAAAAGATTTCAAAAAGGCAACCGCCGATTATACCAAGAAGATCGGACTGGATTCTGGACTGGTAGGGTATTCGCCGCTTTTCATTGCAGCCTATCAGGGCCACAGTGAGATTGTTTCAGGACTCTTGGACTCAGGTGCTGATATCGACGTCAGAGACCCTAAAGAAGGATCAACGCCCCTAATGGCGGCCATCAGCAAGGGTCACGCCGTCATTGCCAGAATACTTCTGGAAAAAGGAGCTGATGTACACGCAAGTGCAACAGAAGGTCGGACTGCACTGTTTATGGCTGCGGGGATCGGCCAGCTAGAATGCGCTGAGATGGTTCTGGCATATGGTGCCGACATCAACGCATCAGCTAGCAGCGGTGTCACACCTCTGATCATCGCTGCGTGGGAAGGACAGAGCAAAATGGTCTCCCTGTTAATTGAAAAAGGGGCTTCTATCGATACGATAAATGACGATGGAAACACTGCCTTAGTGGCCGCTGCGCATAAGGGGCACAAGGAGATTGTCGAAAGATTGATTAATGCAGGAGCAGGGATAGATATAGCGAACAGCGACGGCGTAACGGTATTAATGGCCGCTGCCACTGAGGGCCACCTTGATGTTGTCAAGCTCCTGCTTGCAAATGGGGTCGACCATAACGCTGAGGATAAGAATGGCAAGACGGCCCTGAACCACGCCGAGGAGAACCAGCACCATGGTATTATAGAGTTGCTCGGGGGCTAGGCTCTCGTATGCAGCCGCAGCATGTGGCGGGACGTGATGTTCTGGACGGTCGGCCTGTAGCGATTGCGCCGGGTTGGACGATACGTCAATGGGCGGACCGCCCAGTGCCAGTGGGCCGCCAAAGGTAATTACCATGATCTACGTGGCGTTTACAGTGTGGGTAGTGCTGTCGCTGTTCGCCGCTGCGGGGGTTTATCGTCTCTGGTCGCAGCTGGCCCGCCCCGAGTGGGTCAACTGGGCGCTGCTTCCCGGGACGGTGGTCTCGGAGATGTCTTACATGCTCGGGGTCCTGATAACCGGCGGCGAGGTCCGCCGGGCCAGGCTGATCGATCTGCCCAAGGTCTCCGGGCGCAAGCGCCGCCGCTCGCAAGGCGAACCCAAGTCTGAATCCGTCCCCCGGTTTCGCATTGTCGGTCCCATCGACGGCGTGCTGGTGAGCATCGCCGCCTGCTGCGCCGTAATCGCAATAGCGGCCGCGCTGCTGGGCCGGCCGGTCTTGGTTACCTTCATCACCGACGACGGGCTGCTACCGACCGCCCTGCTGCCCAAGACCCTCGCCACCAACTGGGGAATGTTCTGGGACCACATGGGCGGACAGGTGCACTTACTGCGGCGGATGTGTGAGACGTGGGGGCGGGTCGACTGGCTCAACTGGCGCGTCCCGCTTTTTATGTATCTGTCTATTTGCCTGTCGGTGCGGTTGGCGCCGGTGAACCGGCCAATGCGGACGACGCTGCTGGCGGCGGCGATGCTGGCGGGCGTTGTCGCTGTGGTCGGGGCGATCAGCTCGGTCAGCGGCGGATCGCTGATGGACCGCATCTGGCCCGTCCTTACCTACGTCTGGACCATGCTGCTTTTCCTGCTGGCCGTGACGCTTCTGATCAAGGGCGCCGTGTCGCTCGTCTCTGCGCTAATCGGCGAGTCGACAGATTAGAGCAGTCAACGCTTCGGTAGTGGCGTCCCTTATTCCGCCTCCCAACAATTCGCTGCTGTTGCCCCATCCAGCCTGGATTTGCTAAGCTAAGTGTCTACTTTGTGTGCGTGGAGCTGTTCAGATGAGCCGCGAGATTCGTCCATTCAACATCATGGCCAAGCCGGTCTGCGGCGTATGCAACCTGGCGTGCGAGTACTGCTATTACCTGGACACGCCGAGGCGGCTGTATCCCGACGTCCGCAAGTTTCAAATGTCGCAGGAGGTCCTGGCGGCCTACGTGGCCCAATACATCTCGGCCGCCCCCAAGAGGGTCGATTTCAACTGGCAAGGCGGCGAGCCGCTGCTTTGCGGGATAGACTTTTTCAAAAAGGCGGTCGAGCTGCAGGGGCGGGGCAGACGCGACTCCCAGGAGATCATCAACGCACTTCAGACCAACGGCGTCGCCCTGGACGATGAATGGTGTGAGTTTTTCGCCACCAACAACTTCCTTATCGGGATCAGCATCGACGGCCCGCCGCAGTGGCACGACGCCTACCGCCGCGACAAGGCCGGGGCGGGCAGCTTTGCCCGAGCATGGGCGGGGCTTGAACTGCTGAAGAAACACGGCGTCGACTTCAACGTCCTGGTGACGCTGAATGCGGCCAACGCCTCGCACGGTGCGGACATCTACCGATACTTCGTCAACCGCGGTGTGCGGTACCTGCAATTTATCCCGATTCTGGAGCGCGACGAGCACGGGGATGTGAGGGATTTCTCCTGCCCGCCCGATCAGTTCGGTAAGCTCCTGCTGGAGGTCTTCGAGCTTTGGGCTTCGCGCGACGCCGCAAGAGTATCCGAGCGGTTCATCGACAACGTGATTCACACGCTGCTGTACGGGCAGGCCTCCATCTGCTGCTACGCCGAACGCTGCGCAAACGCCTTCGTCTTGGAGTTTAACGGCGACCTGTACGCGTGCGACCACTTCGTTACGCGCCAGTGGCTGATCGGTAACATCATGGACCGCCCGCTTGGGCAACTGCTTGCAGATGAGAAGCTCGAGCAGTTCGCGCACCTCAAGACCGACTTACCTGCCGCCTGCAAGGACTGTCAGTTCCTGCGGTTCTGCAACGGCGGGTGCCCAAAACACCACGTCCCCATCGGGACCGACCCGCACCGCGTCAACTATTTCTGCGACGCATACAAGCTGTTCTTCCGCGAGGCGCTGGGGCCGCTAAAAGAGATATCCGAGCACATCCGGCGCGACGGGGCTCTAGCGCCCAAGTCGGCGGGCCCAACGCACCCGGTCAGTGGCAGATCCGCCGCGGCCGGTCCCGCCGGCGCCACGGAGGCGCCGCCGGGGCGCATCGGGCGAAACGATCCATGCCCCTGCGGTTCCGGCCGGAAGTTCAAGAACTGCTGCTCAAGGGCCAGCTAGGACACCCGACCCGCTCTGTCTGAAGCCCGCCGCTTTGAAACGGTCCGCAACTTTTCCCACTTTCCCAGTCCGATGGGATTGACAGACCCATCCCGCGGAAGTAAAGTTGTCCCTCTCGGCGGAAGATTCTTTCGTCCGCACGGGGCATTCCCGCGATGCGGGAAGTGGGCCAGCCAGGTCGCGGCCGCTGGTTCAAGCCTCCGGACGAAACCCTCGCCGCGACATATATGATATAGGCCGCCGTAATTACAGGCGGAGCCAAGGTAGCAAACAGCCTACCCGGTGGTGTAATTGGTAACACAGGAGTTTTTGGTACTCCCATTCCAGGTTCGAGTCCTGGCCGGGTAGAACCGATTGAGATTTGGGCGAGCGTGTCGCCGTTGTATCGCCTCGGCTCCGTTTGGCCAGCGGCGATATCGGAATCCGCTTTGGCGCGCTGGAGACGAGCATGGAAGTGACGGATAACCTGAAAATGTTCACCGGCCGGGCCAATCCTGACCTGGCCAAAAAAATCAGCGAGTATATGGGCATCCCGCTTGGGGCGGCCAAACTGACACGCTTCCCCGACAGCGAGCTGATGGTCAAGATCGAGGAAGACGTCAGAGGCCGCGATGTCTTTCTCATCCAGCCCACCTGCGCCCCGGTCCACGAGAACCTGATGGAGCTGCTGGTCTTCATCGACTGCGCCCGGCGGGCCTCGGCCGAGCGTATCACCGTCGTCATGCCATACTTCGGGTACGCCCGCCAAGACCGCAAGGACGAAGGCCGCGTCCCAATTTCCGCCAAGCTTGTCGCCAACATGATCGCCACAGCCGGCGCCGACCGCGTCCTCACCATCGACCTGCACGCCGGGCAGATCCAGGGGTTCTTCGACATCCCCCTGGACAACATGTACGCCGAGCCTGTTCTGGGCGTCTACTTCGACCAGCTCAAGATGGAGAATCTGGTGCTGGTCAGCCCGGACATCGGAAGCGTGAAACGCGCACGGGCCTACATCCAAAGGCTCGGGGGCGAAGGTTTCGCCATCATCGATAAGTTCCGCATCAACGCCAGCGAAGCGGAAGTCAGGCAGATGATCGGCGACGTCAAGGGCAAGACCGTCCTGATGATCGACGACGTTATCACCACCGCCGGGACGGTCTGTGCGGCGGCGCAGCTCTGCAAGACCGAAGGCGCCGAGAAAGTCTACGTGGCCGCGACGCACGGAGTCCTCTGCGGACCGGCGGCCGAACGAATCCGAAACTCGCCCATAGACGAGCTCGTCGTGACGGATACAATCCCCGTCTCGCAGGAAAAGGCGGACGCCATCGGGAAGTTGAAGGTTCTGAGCGTCGCTGAGCTTATAGGCGAGGCCATTCATAGGATTCACAACAACCAATCAGTCAGCAGTTTATTCCTGAACGGACAAACGCCGACAGCGGCGCAGGGCGTGCAGGGCTCGGGAGATAAGTAATGGCACAGTTGAAAGTAACTAAACGCCAAGAGCTGGGAACCAGAAACGTCCGCCGCCTGCGCGAGGACGGAAAGATCCCCGGGATCATATACGGGCACGCTCAGCAGAACGTACCGATCACGCTGGATGAACACGACCTGAAGCTGGCGATCGCGCACGGTGAACGGGTGCTGGAACTTAACGTCGCGCGCAAGACGGAAAACGTGCTGATCAAGGAGATCCAGTACGACACGTTCGGCCAGCGCATTCTGCATGTGGATCTTACCCGGGTCGCCCTGGACGAGCGCGTCGAGGTGACCGTCCCAATCGTCCTTCGAGGAACGCCCGTGGAGGGGATCCTCCAACAGAGGGTCTCCGACGTCTCGATCCGGTCCCTGGTCACCAAGATACCCGAGGACATCCGCGCCGCGGTCGGCGAGATGAATGTCGGCGATACACTGCGCCTGCGAGATTTGCCCCTCCCGGAAGAAACGGAGCTTCTGGACGATCCTGAGGCGATTGTCTGCAGCGTAATCGTCATGGCTGAAGAGCCCGAAGAGGTCCCCGCCGAAGAGGCCGAAGCCGCGCCCGAACCAGAAGTCCTGGGCGAAGCCAAGGAAGAACCCCCCGAAGGCGAATCAGAGAAAAAGGGAAAGCAATAGACCCGCTTCGCCTGCGCGAAGCTGCGGTTGGGCTTACGATAACCGAATCCAGTGCACCAGAGCGAACAGGCCGGCAAGAAGTTTGTGGTGGGGCTGGGCAACCCGGGAAGGCGATACGCCAAGACCAGGCACAACCTGGGCTTCCGGGTGCTGGGTGAGCTTCGTGGGATGTGGCAAGTTAATACGGTCCGCCAAGCTTTCAGCGGCGAGCTTTACCGGGCCGACCCAGAAAGTGGCCGCAAAGCGGGCGTCGAAGTGCTGATGCTGGCGCCGCAGACGTACATGAACCGCTCGGGCCAGGCCGTCCGCGAAATGGTGAGCTTCTACAAGGCGCCGGCGGCGGATGTGCTTTTAGTGTTGGACGACGCTGCCTTACCGCTGGGACGAGTGCGGGCCCGCGCTGGGGGTTCTGGCGGCGGGCACAACGGCCTGGCGGACGTGATCGAAGCGCTGGGCACCCAAGATGTGCCGCGAATACGAATTGGCATCGGCGCGGCGCCGGCGGAAATGGACCTGACCGACTTTGTCCTGACGCGGTTCGGGACCGATGAAGAGCAAACTATCCAATCGGCGGTAAAGACCGCCGCAAGGGCTGTCGAAGACTGGGTCTTCAACGGTATCACGTACGTGATGGATACGTACAACCGAAGCTCCACAGAGGATGTGAAGTAAAGAGAAGCGAACGAATCCATGAACGAAAAAACCAAAACCTACGAGGGCATGTTCCTGCTGGAGGCGGGCACGCCAAACTTCGAGACCGCCTGCGAACCGATTCGAAAGGTTCTCGACCGAAGCCAGGCCGAGATACTTTCCATCAAGCCATGGGACGAGCGAAAACTGGCCTACGAAGTGAAACACAACAAGCGAGGTCTGTACGTGCTGACGTACTTCCGGGCCGATCCGGCCGGGATCGCCGAACTGGAGAATGACTGTCAGCTCAACGAACAGATTCTGCGCGTGCTGATCCTCCACCGCGACCATCTGAGCGACGAGCAGATTAGCGCCGACACGCCGGCCACAGTCGCCAAGAGACGCGCCGCTCAGGCAGCCGAGAGACAAGCTGCCGCAAAAGCCAAAGCAGAAGCTGAACAACCCCCGGCAGACGAAGCGGCCAAGCCTGCAGACGAGCAGCCCAAACCTGCAGGCGAGCCGGCCAAGCCTGCAGACGAAGCGGCCAAGCCTGCAGACGAGCAGCCCAAACCTGCAGGCGAGCCGGCCAAGCCTGCAGACGAAGCGGCCAAGCCTGCAGACGAAGCGGCCAAGCCTGCAGACGAAGCGGCCGACAAGCCTCCCGAGCCGGCCGAACCACAGGGCGACCAGGAACAAACCCAAGGCGAAACCGACAAGGCCACGGCCGAAGAACCCCAAGACAAAGACCAACAAGACAAAAACGACCGGAAAGACCAGGACCCCGCCACCGACGGCGAGGAGCCAAAACCCGTTTCGTAAAGAGGCTCACCGGCCGCGACATGACGGAGCAGACAATGGCGAACTACAACAAGGTAATCATGATCGGGAATCTGACCCGCGATCCGCAACTGAGCTATCTGCCCTCCCAGACAGCGGTGGTCGAGTTAGGCCTGGCCGTCAACCGCCGCTGGAAGGGACAGGACAATCAGCAGCGGGAAGAGACATGCTTTGTCGACTGCCGCGCCTACGGCCGCCAAGCCGAGACGCTCAACCAATACATGAACAAGGGCAAACCGATCCTGATCGAGGGGAGGCTTCAGTACGACACCTGGGAAGGGAAGGACGGAACGAAGCGGTCTAAGCACCGTGTCATAATTGAGCGATTCCAGTTCCTCGGAGCGCCCGGACAGGCACCGGCCTCCCAGGCCCCAAGACCGGCGGCGCCGCCCGCCCAAGGCGCCCCAGACGATACGGCGCAGCCCCCCGTGCCCGACTACGACGAACCGAGCGCAGAGGATATCCCGTTTTGACAATGACCTAACCAGTACAGATAAAACCAACAGACCAACGCTGCATCCGATACGAAGGTGAAGGGAATTTCGATGGCACGCTATGTACGAACTCCACGAAAGCGCAGCAAGAAACCGCGGTTCCGGGAACAGGCGAAGTGCCGCTTCTGCCGACAGAAAATCAAAGAGGTCGACTATAAAGAGGTCGTGGTGCTGAGCAAGCTCACCACGCATCAGGGGAAGATATTCTCCCGCAAACGAAGCGGAAATTGCGCGCGGCATCAGCGGTCGTGCAAACGGGCAATCAAGCACGCACGGTTCATAGCCCTAATGCCTTACGTGGGCTGACCGGGGCGGTGCGGCACGGAACAGACAAGAGGAACGACGAATGAAGGTACTTTTGCGACAGAACATATCCCAGCTCGGGAAGATCGGCGACGTGGTGGACGTGAAGCGCGGATACGCACGCAACCACCTGCTGCCCAAGGGCCTTGCCGCCGAGCCGACGAAGGCGAACATCAAAGCCATAGAGGCCGGCAAACAGCGGTATCTCGAGGAGCTGGCTGTAAAGCGCGGGCACGTCGAGGCGCGGGCAATGCTCCTTCGAGGCCGGGAAGTCACCATCGCCGCCAGGGCCAACGAGGAAGGCGCGCTGTATGGGTCGATCGGAGCGGGACAGATCATCGAAGCCCTCGGCGAGCACAGTGTGGGCATCACACCCGAGAGCATCGAACTGCCCTCGCCCATCCGCCGGCTGGATAAATACGACGTCCAGATCAACCTGGGGCAGGACGTCACGGCCACCATCCACGTCTGGATCGTCCCCATCCGCGAAGACGGCGAAGGCGAAGAAGCTGGCGAAGAACCTACAGAGCAGGACCTTTCCGCACCGGCCGAACCAACCGAACCGACCTGACGCGCCCAAGGCAACCGACGCGCCCGAGGCGACGCCGGACGCCCCGCCAGCCCCCGGCGATGAGGCAGACCCGCCCCAACAAGGCTAGAGCAGTTTAAGGAAGCCACCCGCTGGGGCGGGATCAACGCACACTCAGCTTTTGTCAAGAAGCCCTTCATTCCCAAGGCACCGGACGGTGAATCGACGGTTAGTTGCTACAAGTCGGGCGAGCTATTCGGGCTAGACCCCCTGCGTCAACGGGGTACGAGCGGTGTATCTTGCGGCCGAGTCGGGGGTTTGCTCAAAGAAAACAGCCTGATGGTCGATAAGATGAATGCGGTAAAACTCGGGCTCGGGGGAGCTATGCCTACGTCCCGTCATTAAAAAGAATGGCCATAAGAAGCAGTAGCACAACTGACAATTTGAACTTCGTCTGACCAAGCGTTCGCACTTACAGGAGAACTGCGGCATTCTCAACACGAGCGAAGCGCACGCTGGCGGCTCCCGGTATGGGAGTCGTTGGCGAACCCTCACGTGTGGGCTGTCGCAAGCCCTCCTGTCGGGAAAGTAGTCGGCGGCTCCCTTTTCTTGTTGGGGAACGGGTAGCCGCAATTGACGGGACCATCAGGTCCTTCGGGTCAGAGGCAGGAGTGTCACTCGCTCCATCGCGTCCCAACAGGGCCAGTTGGAAACCGCTGTTCGAACAATCCGTACTGGGAACACGTGTTCCATCAGACAGGAGACCTGAGATGACGAACAACAGAAGCAGCCGTATCATTTTACTGGTGAGCGTTCTTGCTCTGACGGTCACGGAACACTGCATGGCAACAGAAGTGTACTGGACAGACTACTCCAATGGCGCTATCCGTCGAGCCCTACGTGACGGGTCCGCCACGGAGACCGTTGTCACCGGGCTTTCCACCCCGACGGGAATAGCTATAGACGTGGCAAACGGCAAGATGTACTGGACTGACACGGGGTATGACAGGATTCAGCGTGCCAACGTTGACGGGTCCGAGTTCGAAGACCTCGTATACGACGCAGGGCTTATACACCCAGGGGGGATTGCGTTGGACGTGAATGCCGAAAGAATGTATTGGGTTGATACCGGAGCTGGCAAGATTCAGCGTGCAAATTTTGACGGGACCTCAATGGAGGATTTGGTCGTGGATGCTGGGGAAGGTCTTTCCTCTATCGCAATCGATGTTGCTGCCGGGAAGATATATTGGACTGCAAGCGGAAAGATCAGACGGGCAAGCTTAGACGGATCGGCTGTAGAAGATTTCCTTACGTTTACCACGGAAGATCATCCTTGGTCTCTGGAGTTGGACGTAACAGACAGCCGGGTGTATTGGTCTGACCAAGGGACACACCGGATACGTAGGGTCTATTTGGATGGTTCCGGTACTGAAGACCTTGTAACTGGTGTGCACTCGCTATCCAACATAGCGTTGGACCCGGTAGAGGGGAAAATATACTGGACCATTGGCGGGGAAAAGATATCGCGGGCCAACCTAAACGGGACGCACATCGAAGACATCTTATATACCACTACCCCGTATGGTATTGCTGTAGTCCCCGAGCCGTTCACGCTATCACTGCTGGTCCTTGGTGGAGTAGTGCTGATCTATCGCAAGCGGAAATAAGAACGCAGCACGCCCGCATCTATCCCGTGGTGCTTTCAGGTTGCGGATGTTCACAAGCAGATGCTCAACAATGCTCATAAGGGGCAGACCATGAAAAGATCACAGCAAGTCATCATTGGCATCGGGGTTCTCGTTGTCCTGGGAATGTGCATCGTGCCGCCGTTCCACTTTCCTCGCAGGAATAAATACCTTCCAATATGGACCAACAGGCCTGGGAGGCTGGACACGACCCGTCTCTGTATCCAGATCGGCGCTGTTGCGATCCTTACGGGTGGCCTTGTGTTCCTCGCTAAGCAGAGACGGGAACGAGGAAACGAAGGCATAATTATTCCGTGGGGCAAACTGGCGGCAACTTCAGCGAAGGTGGCTACTGTGGCTGCTATTGTTGCTGTCCTCATCATTGTGGCCCTTATCATTACATCGCCAATCTCTAGAGGAAAGAAAGCAGAGGCGAATAGACTACTCACTGACCTATCCAAGGTCAAGTTGGAGCCGCTCAAGATATGGGGACATGGGCTTGGCCCGTATCTGAAATGTCGCCTATACAACGGTACGGATAAGACTCTCAATGACCTCCAGGTGTACCTGTACGTCAATAACGAATCTGACCGCGTTACCCGTAGTGTCTTTGAACGTATTGGTCGCGAGTATTCGCTGAGCGAGATTCGCGCCATAGACCAGGTCCTCCCTGGTTCTCCTCGAATCACACTGGAGATGGCAGAATCTGAGATTGCAGCTTCTGCTGTATCTGCGCGTGTGTACAAACAGGATTCTAGCTTCATCGGTCCGGTGCCCCCACACAGTTGGAGCGAAGTGAATATTGAGTTGTCCAATTGCCCGGACGTTGAAAAGAGATCGCACTGGCTGGTGCTTTTGAAGGCGGCTGAGTGGCAGAAAGCCAGTAAGTGACCGACTTCTGAAGTCATAAGAAACGGCGCATCTTCAAAATCTGCACATTTTCTTGAAGGCGGGTGGCGTGGTTAGATGATTGATGGGTGCCGCACACCACGGCACCCCATTTCTGCACGTTTGAAACTCGTTCTACTCGGGAGGTAGGCGGGGCACTGGGAAAGGGTCTTCAATGACAGCCGATGGTGTAAATCAAGGGAAACTCATGAGTGTGTTTACTTCTTCCGGCGCCCTGTTCTCGATAGTTCGAAACGCGTCCAAGGCATCGGGCAAGAACGACGCCATCGTAGCCGTCGTATTCTCGGCAATGTGTCTGGAGGCCTTCATAAATGAAAAGATCTCGTGTGCGATAGCCAACCTTAAGACCCCCGGAGATACCGAAGCGAACCTTGGCAAGGAACTATGCGAGTTTGCCCGCTGGGGCAAACCGGTCGTCGAGAATCCCAAGGATCGCACGTCAACAGCAGGCAAGTATCAAAAAGCCCGATCTATCTTCGCTGGCAGGAAGTACCATGAAGAGGAATCCCCGTTCAAAGATTTTCAAGTCCTGATGAACCTTCGGAATTGGCTGGTGCATAAGAAGCTTGAGGAAGTATATAAAGACGACAGTGGGGAATACGCCATGGAAAAGCCATCTGCAATTGACCAACTCGAAGCCTTGAAGGTGATAGACCGGCTGCCCCCTGATGCCCCAACACAGTCTGACTTACGTCGCATCGATACCCCGGGAGTCGCTAGATGGGCCAAGAAGACGGTCCTTCGGATGATCGATGCCTTTGACAAGAGCATATCCAACAAGGTTGCCAAGGCCAGGCTTCGACCAGATCGCGATATGTTGCCCATTCCCGAATCCGATCAATGATCTGGCTTGCGAATCCCAATCGCATCTCAATTGTCAAACAGCGTCTACCCGCCCTCAGCAGAAACCTTTCTCCGGGACGAGGGAGTCAAGGAGCTGTGTGTTGACTGCGTACACGGCAGCGGCTTCCTGCCAGAGTATTATGAATCGCTGAGCTTTGAGCTTGTAGCTCGAAAAGATATCAAGTATCCGCTGGGAACCTTTGACATGGTGCTGATGAGGAAGGAGTTGTGATGCAGTTGGACAGCCGCCTAGAACAGCAGATCGCGTTCATCCTGGAGATCGACAAGCTCAAGCAGGTATTTCGCGGAACGTACCTGCTGGATGAGACGCGCAAGGAAAACGATGCGGAACATTCGTGGCACTTGGCTTTGATGGCGATTCTGCTGTGCGAACACGCCGCCGATCCGAATATCAACATCTTACGCGTAGTGAAGATGGTGCTGATTCACGATCTGGTGGAAATCGATGCCGGAGATACATTCCGCTACGACGTGGAACGCAACAAGACCAAGGCTGCCCGTGAGCAAGCCGCAGCTGACCGCATCTTCAACATTCTCCCAACCAACCAGGCTGAGGAAATACGTTTGCTCTGGGATGAATTCGAGGCAATGGAAACTCCGGAAGCAAAGTTTGCCGCGGCCATCGATCGCCTCCAGCCATTGTTGCTTGGTTGCCACACGCAGGGCAGGGCATGGCGTGAATATGGCGTTACCGCAGACCAGATCCTTGACAAGATGAAACAAATTGCAGAGGGCTCGGAAGCTCTATGGCAATATGCAAAAACGATGATCCTCGACGCCGTGGAAAAAGGCTATCTGGCCAAGGGCGACGATTAGCAGAGGAGTTTCTGATGGACGACAACGAGCTTAGACTACCGCTGGAAAGGCAACCCGCCTCCAGGGACGAGTATCTTGCATTGTGGAAAAGACTCAGCCCATTGCAGATCAAAATGATCGAGAAGAATGGCCTGTGCAACCACGAGCTTGGCGATACGTATCTCTACGAGACGCCGTATAAGAAACCCGTGGGTGTATGTAACGCGCTGCTGCACGTAATCGACTTGTACACCTGGCGGGTGACATTGGGCTTTCCATCCTGGGAGCCGGACGATCCGACGATCTACCGAATCCACTGCCCCTGCCAGACAGGAACCGTCTGGGAACTGCGGAAGATCGACCCCCAAGAAGAGTCAACCAATGTTCAATGACATTCCAAACCTAATCCTCAAACGCATGCGGCAGTCGGAGCAGATGGACGCCCGGCAGGGCCCCGGCGATGAGGCAGGGACGCCCGAACAGGGCGAATAAGCAATCTGACACTTATGGTTGATTTCCCGGCCGGATCGGGGTAACCTTGACAGTGGAGTTGACGGCGAAAGCAATTCTTAACAAGACTCAATAGCCAGGGACGGCGATGACGACGATTGACGCCTCTTCGAAAAGCACTTCCACCGAGAGTACCGGTCCCAAGATGCCGTCCGGCCCCAGCACCGTTCAGCGCGTCCCGCCGCAGTCCATCGAGGCAGAGGCGTGCGTGCTGGGATCCATGATCCTGCACTCGCCCTGCATCGACGTGATCGTCCAGATTGTCAAGGCCGAACACTTCTACCGCCCCGCCCATCAGCAGATCTTCGACGTTCTGATCGGGATGACAAACGCCCGCAAGCCGATCGACCTGGTCTCGCTGTCCGAGGAGCTCAAGCGACGCAAGCAGCTCGAGGCGATAGGCTCGGTCGAGTATCTCGTTGCACTGGTCGAGGGCGTCCCCGATGCCGCCAACGCCGAGTACTATGCCCGCATAGCCCGCGATAAGGCCCTGCTGCGGGAACTCATCGTCGCCGGGACGGAAATAGTCCACGAGGCCTACGAAACCCATGAAGACGCCCCGGAGGTGATCGACCGGGCCGAAAACCGCATCTTCCAGATCGCCACTCAGCAGATCGGCGACCAGGCCGTCGCGCTTAAGGGCTTGTTGGACCAGACATTCGAGATGCTGGAGAAACAAGAGGGCCAGTTGCTGACCGGCTTGGCGACGGGGTTTTCCCAGCTCGATGAGCTGACCAGCGGGTTTCAGAACGGCGAGATGATTATCATCGCCGCCCGGCCGTCCATGGGTAAGACGAGCATCCTGATGAACATGGCCGAGTACATGGCCGCCGTCGATAAGCGACCCGTGGTGATCTTTTCCATCGAGATGTCGAAGGAGCAGCTGGCCCAGCGGATGCTCGCCTCCCACGCTCGGTTCGGCCTGAAGCAGATGCGGCGAGGGATGATAAAGGGCGAGGACTGGACCAAGCTGCAAATGGCCGCCGGAGATCTGGAACAAGCGCCAATCTTCATCGACGATTCGCCGCTGCTGACCGTGCTGCAGTTGCGGGCCAAGGCGCGACGACTCAAGGCGGCTTACGATATCCAATGCGTCTTCCTCGATTATCTGCAATTGATGAGCTATACGGGCAGAGCGTCCAGCCGCCACGAGCAAATCACCGAAATCTCCCGCGGGATAAAAGCCCTGGCCCGCGAGTTGAGTATTCCGGTCATCTGCGCCGCTCAGTTGAACCGCGGCCCGGCCGGTCGCGAATCCCACCGGCCCCGAATGTCCGACCTGCGAGAAAGCGGGTCGATCGAGCAGGACGCCGATGTCGTCACGCTGCTGCACTGCGAGGACTACTACCACCAGGGCGAGCAGAACTACGATCCGACCGGCACGACCGAGCTGATCATCGCCAAGCAACGCAACGGACCCGTCGGCGTCTGCTATCTGACATTCATCAAGGAATACACCCGGTTCGAGATGTCCACCGCGCCCAGCTACAACCAAGACGCCGCCACGCCGTTCTAACCTCAGCCAAACCCCGCCGCCAGTTGTCGCAAGTAGTCGCAGATTCTCGCCGTTTGTAGCAAGTTGTAACAGTTTCTGACGGTTTCTGACGGTTTGTAGCAAGTCGAAAAAACGGTAGCTCCTGTGTCCATAAGCAATTGCGCTTTTGCGCGCGCCGGCTGCCGAAAATTTCCCGCCCCGCCGCTCGAATCCGCGGGGGCAGAGACTCAGCCCTTATGTGGTTGTCAAACAACGTCGGTGGCGCATGAAGCGCCTCCATACTTACCGGCAGCGCGAGCTTATGCGCGCGCAGGAGCGGTCTTTCTCGCCCATCGGTATTCGTAAGGTCCGGCCGTACCGGGAAAAGAAAATCTGCATTTTTTCGCGCATCCTCCCCCTCGCCGTGCAGCCGTGCGCGCGCAAAGCAGGTCGTAGGGTGGGCAGGCCTGCCCACCAAGACAACGAAAGAAGCAAAGCCCCCGTAGGGCGTCCCCTGGGGACGCGTATTTGGCGTCCCTCGATTTAGGGGTAGTTGACCGGTGCCGTGGCTTGTGGAGTGCAGCGAAGCAACCACGCGGATTATCATCGACATTTGCGCGGCGGGTCAGGAGACCACGCCGCGCGTTTGTGTAGGGCGGGCCGCCCTGCCCTGAGCCTGTCGAAGGGTCGCCTTCGGCGGCCTCGATCTCCATCTGCGCCGTCAGCGAGATGTTCTTCGGTTCCATCATCCTTGACTCCTTGCTGCCATCAGCCCGCGACAAAGAAAAAAGACCGCACAGGTGTTTGGCCCCGCACGGCCTTCGGTTCCCGCCAGACAAGACTCATGTCCGGTCTGTTGATCCGATTCTTGCACTGCGAACAGAAAGCTTCAAAGAGTTTCCGTCGGGAAGCGGGAAATGATTACGCATGTGGACCCTTGTCCAATTGGCGGATGGACAGCAGCAATGGTCAGGCTCTTATCACCTAAGGCCGTCGGCGCCGCCAGGGACCCAGTCCGAAATGCCCACGGCCTTGCCTGTCTCGATCCAGCCCAGGAATTCATTCAATGAATCGACTCCGGCCTCCATGACCGCGCGGTAGATGTCGAACGACCGGTACTTCCTCATTACCCCACGATCGCACAGGGACTCTTTGATGCCAAGTATTGCCAAACGGTGCTTCTCCGTCATGATCCTTTTCATCCCTTCGGCCAATCGCTCGGAGAAATGGGCATACGGGTCACCCGGACCGCAGTGAAATGTCTCGATTGTCCATGTCTTTTCATCATCGTCACGGTACTGCACTTCCCAGTACAGCCACTTGCCCCGCGTATCGTGATCGTTCCTGAAAATGACGGCGACCACATTGGGCGACGTCACGACTTGAGCCATCACCGAAAGGCCCTCATCGATTCGGGGATTGTCCGAGTAGACCTCGATATCGATATCCGGCTCAACCACCAGGCCGTGCCTGACTGACCCAACAACAACTGGCTTGCCGAAACGCGCCCATAGGTGGAGCAGGTCCAGATCATCAATGACCTGCATCGCCCTGTCCTGACGCCTCCGGGCTCTTGAGAGCAGCGGGTTCATGAGCTCTCCTCCTGAACGTACCGAATCAACGTGTAGCACACCGGATGGAAGCGTTTCATCCAGAACCTCGCTGCGTGGGTGTTCTGAGGCTCGAAGTCTACTGCACATCTTCCGTAGCCCGCCGTCGTTGCCCATTCCATGCACCGATTGAGCAACGCAAGGCCGACCCCACGTCCGCGGAAGGGCTCCTTTGTGAACGCAGCCTTGACGCTGGCTGTCCTGGGATCGCTGATGATGTAGGAGGCGGAAGTGTTGGCGCCTTGTATGTGGCAATACGCCACAGGTTCATCCTCGTGCCAAGCCAGCCAGCAGGCTTGAGCAGGGCCGCGAAGCCTGTCGGCAATGTCCTCACGCCGGACAAGCTCGCTGTCAATCTTGAAGATCGGCGGGCCAGCCAAGTGATGCTGAAGGGCGTTGGCAAGGAAAACCACGGCATCAATATCGTCCGGCCTAGCCTGGCGGACGTGGACTTCCGGACTCCTAAAGGGCACTGGGCTCAAGCTTCGCATAGCATCGACGGCCGTCATGCCGAATTCCAGCCAGAAGAAGGCCTTCACAAGTTCGGGCTGGTTCTCCAGGATCGTTATAAGGTGGCAACCACATCCGTTCGCGACCCAGCTTGCCGAGATGGCCTCGTACATGGCCTGGTAGATGTCCTGCCGGCCTTGGGCGACGGCTGCATGCGCGAATTCCGGAACGTAGACTGTCTTTTTCCCCCGGAACGATTCCAGTACCTGTCCGACGAGAAACCCCACTACTTCGCCACCACGAATGGCTACCACCCCGGCGTGATTGCGAGCAAGGCCTTGAAGCAGTGGCAGTATTGCTTGAACGTCCTCGTGCCTAGAGGGAAGCAAAGGCTCGCGATGTCGCGCTTCGCAATAGGCGCGCACAAATAAGGTGACGCTGTGTTTAATGTGCTCCTCTCTGATCGGGATAATCTGAGTGCGGCCGTTCCCTTTGCTACTGAAGTTGTGGTCCGCAGAGTTGCTCATGCTCATCCTTTCGGTTTGCGTGTGGTCGCGCGCCTGAGGATGGGCGGGAAGAAAGGGGAAATGGGCAAAAGACCGGTAGGTCCCCGTGCTAGGCCGCCAGCCAAAGGGGGCGCGACATGCTGTTTACCCGACGAACGCGCGTTCTCATATCACACCTCCTTTCCAGGCCGTCCCAGAACCTACATGCAGATTCTATTGCGCCCTTCAGGCACGTCAAGCCGATTTCGCCCTTCTTCGACTTGGTCGTCTGAGTTCCGGGGAGCCACCGTCTCCTGATTGGTCAGACCCAGCTCCTTCATTAGCGCCACTTCTTTGGCACGCTGGCGAAGCTCGGTCTCCCAGTCCTTGCCCTGGCGGGCGTACTCGGCCGCGAGCGTAGTGGTGTTGCTGACCAAGCGGGTTGCCTGGGCCTTGGACCTCCTTGGCCGGGTCGACGTGCTCGTGCCCGTCCCAGAACCACTGGTGAGTGGCGTTCTCAACGTCCCCCAGGCTGAAGACCCTCACTGCCTCAGCCAGCCAGGCGGTGAGAATGCGATCGAGCACGACCGTCTCGCAGTGCGCCTGCTCGACGCGGATGGATTTGAAGTAGGTCTGATGATCGAGCCGCCCCGACGCGTAGTTGTAGCCGCTGGAGTTGGCCGCCGCGACGTTGTAAGGCATGTTCAGGCAGCGGGTGGATTGGGGCCCCCTACCACCTGACGTAGCTGTCCGGGTCGTAGTAGTATCGATACGGGCAGCGGGTCAGCAGCGGGATGTATGGCGGCGCGACGTCCGCCGGCGGCGGGCCCCAATAGAAGGCTACGTCGTCGATGCGAAGCTCCAAGTTCTTCTGGTCCGGGTCGCCGGCGAAGAACTCCAGCAAGGTCGCCTCGTCCCCGCCGAGCCCCTGCGGCGGATAGCCCTCGAACCTATCCAGGCGATAGCAGACGCTGACCCACTTTCCGGGTTCATCGGCCTCGATGCGCTTGGCGATCGGATGCCCGTCGCCGGTCAGCGACACCAGCAGCCACGTGGGCTTGTTGAGGCGATACTTGAAACTCAAATACAGATCGCCATAAAGCGCCGGGCCGCTGGGGAGGCGGACATTCGTAATCCCAACCGCACACCATGTCTTGCGAAGAGGCTTGGATTTAATGCATCGCTTCCCGCCGCCGGCCTTGCCGCCGCCCGTAAGCAGCTTGGCGCTGTTGAAGGGGGCGATGCCGTCCCTGTTGGCGGTTTCGAAGTCCCACTTTATCAGCAGGTGCGATTTTGCGACTGGGGGGGGTATGGGCACGACACTGACGCCGGTTTGTTCGACGCCGAGGTTGGTAAGCAGCGTGCTCCAGAGCCTCTCGACCTTCGGTGCGGCCAGTAGGGTCAGCCCCTCAAGGGCGGAAAGGTTCATCCAAGGCGCGAACAGGTAAAAACCCTTGCCGTGATCTAGCCGGCAGATCAGGGACGCCTCGGTCAGCGCCTTTCCCGACGTGACGGCGAGTAGTGTCGGCGAGCCCTTGAAATGCAGGTCGGCCTGGGACAGACCTCGCATAATCGGATCGGCGCCGGCGAGTTTGTAGACCACTTGCGAGACGGCCTGCGCCGATACGCCTCCGGGCAGCAGTGAACTGTCCACCCCGCCCGTGGCGTCGATCAGATAGAGCACCTTTCCGCCGGCGGCAACATAGTCGGCGACATTGGCCGCGTCGGAGGCGCCTCCGACGATCACAAGCGTACCGCCGGCAGCTTCAGCACCGAACAGGACGGACTTGACCCCGCGATCGGTCAGCAGCTTGTCTGCGCGGGCGTCGCCTTGGAGCCGCCAGACAGGTCCGAACGGATCGACCTTGGCCGCCGAGGCACGGGCGGCGTAGTAGGCGAACAGATTGCGGACGATTCGCGTCGCGGCCGGGTCCGTCCCGAAACGATGGCTCGTCACGTCGAGCTGGCAGAACATCACCGACCCGGACCCGCAGAACGCCTCGAACAGCGCCGCGGAGCCCAGATCGAACCAGCAGTCCACGATGACGCGGAAGTTCCCGTACTCCGGTTTCTTTATCGGGAAGCTGGAGACGACACCTTCGTTGGTCCACTTGGGGAAGTACGGCGTCCCGGGGCGCATATACCCCATCACCGGCGGGGCGGGCGCCTGCATGTCCGTATCGCCTCGCCAGTCGGCCATGTCATCGTCCGTCAGGCCCGCGACGGCGGGGTGGCTCTTGTCGGCGATGAAAGTCCTTCTGGCCGATGCGTTGATCAGCTCCCGGTCGAAGGCGCATCGTGACCGGGTCTGCTCGAAGATGAGCATGTCGCACGCGCCGGAGGAGATTTGCGACTCCAGATCCATCTCGGCGGCGAGACGACGAAACTTGTCGGTGAACGAATCTCGCCCGACGACGAGAAGGTCGCACCCCTTCAGATCGGCGCCCGACTTAAAGGGCGTGAAGCTCAGGGACGCCTTTCTCATCAGCTCGGCGGTGTGCCCGGCCTCGTCGTACAGGGCGATCTTCAAATCGCCGATATCGATCTTCGTGGCGGCGTCGGGGAAGACCTGGACGGCGAAGCTGTCGGTCCGCTTGGCGGGGAAGGAATTGACGATGTCCGCGGCGACGTTGTCGGACAGATCGGCGAGCTTACCGGGCGAGATCTCGGCAGTCAGCTCGATCTTGAACTCGGTCCTTACCTTCACCTGCGGCGCCTTGAGCGAGACGCGGACGAACTGGATATGGCCGGGCTGCATCAGCATCCCGCCCTCTTTGACAACGCTGCGGCCGAAGCGAACCTGGAAACTCACCTTGCGAGGCTCGGCGTGGTCGTTAATGAGAACTATGTTCTTGGCGATCTGGCGGCCTGAGGCGTAGGCGTGGTCTTTGCGAGTAAACGAGCCGAGCTTCCCGTTATCGTGTGCGATAAACGCCAGGAACGGACCGGTGGCGTTTTCGCGCATCGACTCGTAGATATCCGACGGCGGGGCCTCAAGGGGCAGCTTCGGTTCGGTCAGGTTGATGAACCTCTCGAAGGTCTGGACGGTATCCACCTTCGGTCCCGCGGTCTTGAGTTTCTCCAGCGCCAGGCGGTAATCCGGATGAACCGGCAGCTGGCGATTTTCGTTGGTTCTGAACACGTCGTACATGATGGCGAGTTCATCGCCAAGCCCGGTGCAGGCGACGTCGTACGCCCGCCAGGCGCGCATCACGCGCGTGGCGAAATGGTTCATCCTCTCCAGGTAGACGGGATTGTGCCCGGTGTGCATGATGGTGTCCCCGACAAGCCTGTCGCCGGGCCTGACATGCTTGAGGAACGGGCGGATGTTGGGGGAAGGATCCACGTTGGCGCCCGAAGTGTACGCCTTCGGACCCAGCGAGCGTGCGGCGTTTTCGTAGACCTGCTCGGCCCAAACACCTTTGTACTTCCAGAGCTTCTGATCGGCCCAGCACGCCAGATAATAGAACGTGGATTCCAGCGTCCAGTGCGCCTTGCGGACCGGGGAGACGAACCACTTGATGGGCCAGGATTCGATCTCCTGTATGGGCGTGCCGAAGTTGGGGTAATAAAACCCGGTTATCGCCTGGCCGAAATTGGTCAGCGTCCCAAACATAACCGGGCGAGTAGGGTCGCACTTCCTGATGTGCTCGAAGAAGGCCTCGTGGCCCTGCCGGACCTGCTTGGAGCGCTTCGTGGGGTATTTCGGGCCGTAATCGAGCGTCCAGGCCCACGGATTGCGAATGCTTTCTTCCGTGCGAAACCCGCCCGTGGTGAACATGCTCCAGAAGATAACGCTCGGATGGTTCCCGAAGTGATCTATCGCCTCGGTTATCTTGCGGAACATCTGGGGGTCTTTCTTGATGGACCTATACCCGCTGACGCCCATGATCAACGGGTAATACATCAGCCCCTCTTCGTCCATCACGTCCAGCACGGTGTCCAGGTAAGGCTCGTAGGCGCTGAAGCTATGAGCCAGGTTCCACCCGGCCCGCTTGTACAGGCGAACGTACTTGCGGAAGGCGCGGACGTCGGCGACCTGGGCGTACCGCCGCCGACCGTGCTTCTCGAAGAACTTGTACAGGTCGCGAGCGTGGGTCAGCTTCCCGTTCAGATAGAACTGATGGGCGATGATCTTCGTCTCGCGCAGCCCGATCCTCTGGGCGACCTGATCGACCGGCTCGCCGTCGGCCGCCAGGTCCAAAACCAGATCATACAGGGCAGGATCCTCGAAGTTCCAAAGCCTCAGCTCGTCCCAATGGGGCGATAAATCCACCTCCACCTCGGCGATTCCGACGGGACTGAACGTAAGGCGCTGCGATGGAATCTGGAGGACCGCCCGGCCGGACTTACCGCGGCGCGTCAGATGCTCCAGAAGTTTCCCCGAGACCGTCAGCTTCTGGCCGGCGATATCGGCCAGGTGAAGCTTCAGGTGAAGCTTTCGGTTCTCGACGCTGGTCCAGATGCGCAGTTTCTCTATTCGCGGCCCGGCGGGGCTCGCCAGCAGCCAAACGTCGTCACATATACCGGCCTGGTGGTCCTTTTGGCGTTTGGGCTTTACTGCAGGCTCGTTGCGAACGAGGATCTTGACCTCGTTTTCAGCGCCGATTTTGACCGCGTCGGTAATATCCACGGTGCGTTTGGCAATGCTCTCGGCCGGGACAATAGTGGCGATCTGCTGTCCGTTGACGTAGATCGTCCCGGTGTGCCACAGGTAGGCCACATACAGGTAGATCTTCTTTCCGGCGAAGGTGTCATCGAGCCGGAACGTGCGGCGGTAAAGGGCGAACGGACTGGCCATCATCTTTTCGGTAGCTTCGTCGTCGACCTTTCGATCTGCGTCGTGGACGACGAATTGCATCCGCGTCCCGCCGGGGACCTTCAGGTAGCCCCACTGCCCGTCGGGCTCAGTGCCCTCGGCCTCCAGCGGACTGAATTGCCAGAAGCCGTTCAGGCAGATCTTCTTGCGAAAAGCGGTGTTCTTCTGCGTCGCCGTCGATATGTCCCAGTGCCGCGACAAGTCGATCCTCTCGGACCGGGCCGCAGATACTCCGCCCAGCACGACTGCAAGAATGGCAATACAAGCGTTCCGTAGCATCACTTCAATAAACCTCCGGCGAGCATCATATCAGGGTGGCCGAGAGCCTGGAACACCCAGCAGCGGTTCTTTGAAAAAAGGATTGCGCCCGCCCAACGGGTGGGATTTGCCGCTTGAGGTGCGCGAGAATACCACAACAATAGGGATACATAGCATGTCGATCAGGGAGGCGCAGGTGTCCAGCATAGTCGCGGCACTTGATGGGGACGAAGCCCTTCTTGCTGCGATCGACGAGCTGATCGACGGTCTGGACCGTTTGCTACAGGAAGATGAATTCGACCCGAAGGAATAGCGTATGCGTTACATTACCCCCGAGGTTTGCATCGAGAATCGCCTGAAAGATCGCCCTGCGCCCAAGTGGGTGGCTGCTTTTCTGGTACACCGGGACTATCCAAGTTCGCAACAAGTCCTGCGGGCCTTCGAAAACGTTCGGCCGGTGCGATACCGAATGCTTTACAACATGACCCACCCAGAATTCGAGCCGTGCGTTTTCGAGGCTGATATTGGCGGACAAACCATCGTTATCGTGACACGCGTTGTGTGGGGTGGACCACAGACTGCGATCCTCGTCGAGGAGCTTGCATCCATCGGCGTAAAGCTCTTTCTCGGATACGGGATCGCGGGAAGCATTGATCGACAGCTCCCGCAAGGCGCCCTGGTCGTTGCGGATTCCGCGCTGCCAACGGATGGGACCAGCAAAGCCTATGACACCCACGGAACCCAACAGGCCGAGGCGAAGCTGGTAACCGCGGCAATCGACTCAGCCGCAGCAGTTGGCTGTGATATGAAACCAGTCCGCGCCGCTACGGTAGACGCGTTGTACCGCGAAACACCCGAAGTAATCGACGAGCTTGCCAAGCAAGGCGCCCAGATCATCAACATGGAGACGAGCGCCTTGTACACCGTCTCCGCAACTTGTGGCGTACGAAGCCTGTGGTGCGGTTACATCAGTGACTGCCTTGTGGACGGCAAATGGGACGACTGGTACGCTGATCTCGGCAACGCCGCGGAAAAGACCGTGCAGACTTGCCGTAACCTGCTTATCAGTCAGGTCTGCTCCAGACAGGACAAAGCGTAGTGTCCGATCCAAACAATCTGCGAAAAGCTGCCAGCGGAGACATAGCGTTGCTGGTCGAACATCGCCGCCGGATGTTTGAGGATATGGCTGCGGTCGGTGATCAGCATCATCAGCCGGTCGATCGCTGTGCGAAGGCGCCGACAGACATGCGAACCCAGGTCCAGAAGGTGCTCCAGGCCGCATCCTCAGCGGATCAGGCCCTTCTGGCCGCGACCGATGAGCTGATCGACGAACTGGATCGTCTGATGATCGAAGAAGGATTCGACCCAAATGGATAGCGTTTTTCGCGGCTAAGACGATGGGCCAAGTAATGAAGGAGCACAGTTCTCAAGAGTAGAAGGAGTACCCCCTTTGTCCGAAGCATATCCCATACTGGAATTTGATCCGTCAAGAAAGGCGATTATCGAGCCCTCGTTGCTTGTCAAGGGAGCGGATGCACCCGAAAGGGCCGTTATTTGTTTCTGGGGGCGAGTCATGAGAGATCTACCGAGCAAGTACCCCTGCAAACAGCTCGCCGACCTGCACACGGAGGCGTATCCGCATCCAGTGTATGAGTTGGACTGGGATGGGGAAAAGCTGGCGGTCTTTCTCCCGGGAGTCGGAGCGGCGCTGGCAGTTGTCCTGACCGAGGAGATGATCGCTCGCGGCTGCCGCAAATTCATCGCCTGCGGCAGTGCCGGAGTGCTGGATGGCGAGATCACCCGCGGGCATGTTGTTGTTCCTAGCTCTGCTGTTCGAGACGAAGGCACCTCGTACCACTACGCACCCCCAAGCCGGGAAATCGCTCCCAGTGGCGAAGCCGTCGCTGCCATTGAGGCGGCCCTCGAAGAGCGAGACATTCCCTACGTACTGGGGAAGACCTGGACCACGGACGGCTTCTATCGCGAAACACCGGATCTCGTTCGCCGTCGCAAGGCGGAAGGCTGTCTCACCGTGGAAATGGAAGCCGCAAGCCTGTTTGCTGTGGCACAATTTCGCGGCGTTCCCCTTGGATTCATCTTGTCGGCCGGGGACGATGTGTCTGGCGAGAAGTGGGATGACAGAGGATGGCTGAGCAAACCCCTGGACGCTTGGGGCATATTCGAGCTCGCCGTCGAGGCGTGTCTGAGGCTGTGAAGGCGAGGCCCGGCAGAGACGAGAACGAAGGCATCTCAATGAATACAATCTGCCTGCATGATAAGGATCGGATTGAGGCGCTCCTGCGAAGGGATAAGGAGAAGCCATGAAAACACTTCGACAAATTGGCTCGCTGGCGTTCGTGGCGGGGCTGTTTACCGCAGTATTTGCCGGGGTACCGTGGCACGTCGTCGCCGCCGATGATCCGGTCGTGCCGTGGTGGCTGAGGATAGCGATCTTCTGCCTCTTGGGCGGGATCCTTGTGGTTCTTCTAACACTGGCCGTCGAACAAAAGATGACCAAGCCGTCAGTGGAGGCGCCACCGGAAGTTGAGTCTGATGACACGGTGTTGCTATTGAATTCCACAAACGTCCCCGGCCGTGCGACGCAAGAGGTTCTCGGTCTCGTTCAGGGCCACACGGTATTCGCAATCTGGTTGGGCAAGGATTTATCCGCCATAGTCAGACTGATACTGGGCGGCGAACTGACTGAGTACACTCAGATGATGGGAAAGGCCCGCACGACAGCCACTAATCGGATGATCGCCCAGGCCGCCAAGTTGGGAGCGGATGCGATAATCAACGTTCGCTATATGACTACAAGTGTCGTGGGCAGTGCGGCGGAGCTTTTGGCATACGGCACGGCTGTGAAGCTGGGCGGATAGATCGCCTTGCGGGGTTGACATGTGGGCAGGTGAACCCGGGGGCACCTGCCCTATCGTGCCTGCTCGTGCTCGGCGTTCTGCTGCTTTGGCGGAGGCGTCACTCCAAGCCGTTTGCCGCAATACGAGCAGAACTCAATGCACCAGCCGCCATCGACGTAGCGGTAAGTATCGCCGTTTCGGGTCATCAGTTGCGCGCCGGTCCGGAAGCGGACAGTCAATTCCCATGGGTCCAGCTGCAATCCCTCGACGGTAAGCTCCGGCCCGATGTCGATCGACGCCAGGCGCGGGTTCATCTCCAGCGTCTTCTCGACGTACTGTCTCACGTCGTAAACGGGCGTCCCTTGGACCCCCACAATCCTTACCGGACCGCCACGAAACCCCAACGCTACAAGCACCTCCACATCGACCTCGCCGATCACATCTTCCAGCACCCGGTCGTGCACGTGCAGCGATTCGGTCCCGGGGCGATCGCCCTGGCGACCCGAGGCGTCCAGGTGTCGATTCGGGATGCGGCCCTCAGCTCGGGCGGGGTGAGAGTCGGACAAAAAGCCCTTGTAGACGCAGACGCCCAGAGAGAAGACCAGCAACAACCCCAACGCCAGATGGAACGGCCATCTTCTAGGCTGCATTGTACGCCTCCTGTCCGCCGTTATGCCCTCAGGGGTCTACCTGTCCGTATGGGCCACCCCCCCTGCCTCCAAGGGAAGTCTACGATTCATTCGCCCCGCGCGGCGGAGCTCAGATAACTTAGAACGAAGTAAGCTCTGAATCCGCCGGACAGTTTGCTATAATGCCTAGTCCGGATGCATTGCAGTGATCGATTCCCTTGCGCCGGTACTCGCGCACGACACACAGCCGACAAGGAGCTTGCATGATTTACCGAACACTAGGGAAGACGGGCCTGAAGGTCTCGCAGCTTGGTTTCGGCGCTATGCGCCTCCCGATGGTCGGGGAAGGCGACGAGCGGCGGGTGAATCGCGAGCTTGCGATCCCGATGATCCACAAGGGCTTCGAAGGCGGGATCAATTACATCGACACAGCCGTCGGATATTGCAACAGGGACAGCCAACGCGCCGTCGGAGACGCCCTCGACGGGTGGCGCGACAAGATAATCGTCTCGACGAAAAACCCCTACTACGGCGAAGACGAGTCCCAGTGGTGGGGGAATCTGACCGACAGCCTCGAATTCCTGGGCGTTAAGTGCATCGACATCTACAACCACCACGGGATCCGCTATCAGAAGCGATACGTCGAAGCCATCCAGCCGCGGGTGGGCAAGTGGATGCACAAGGCCCTCGAACAAGGCCTGATCAAACACATCGGTTGCTCGTTCCACGACGACAACGACGCGCTGATCAAGATGGTGGACACCGGGTATGTCGAGTCGATCACGATGCAATACAACATGCTGGATCGCCGGCTGGAGGAGGGTATCGCCTACGCGCACGACAAAGGCGTCGGCGTTGTGGTGATGGGCCCGGTCGCCGGCGGGAGGCTTGGCGTGAGCACGGAGGCGCTTAGCAGCGCCGTGGCGGGGGTCAACCACGTCCCCGAGTTGGCGCTGCGGTTCGTGCTGGCGAATCCGAACGTCTCGGTCGCCCTTTCCGGAATGTCGCAGATGCAGCATGTCGAAGAGAATCTCGCCGTCGCCGGCGACGAGGTGTCCCTCACCGCCGCGGACAAGGCCGCCATCGACTCGCACCTGGACAAGCTCAAGGGCCTGGCCGATCTGTACTGCACGGGCTGCGAGTACTGCACCCCCTGCCCGGCAGAGGTTAACATCTCCGCAATATTCGAGCTGTACAACTACGGGCGGGTATATGGACTGTGGGAACATGCGCGCAAGCGGTATGCTCGTCTGCTTCAGATCGCACCCAAGCGCGGGCACGGCGCAGACGCCTGCACAGACTGCGGCGATTGCGAGGAAAAGTGCCCGCAGAACATCCCCATCCGCCAGCAGCTACGCGAGGCACACAAGGCGCTGACGGGACAATGCTCCAGACCCGACAGGCCAAAGCAGCAAGAAAAGGCCTGCGAATCGTCGCGGTCAGATACGAAAGGTTAGTCAATGCTCTACAAGGCATACGGTAAGACGGGTAAGGAAATCTCGGTGATCAGCTTCGGCGGAATGCAGTTCGCCAAGCCCGAGGACATCGACTCCAACGCCGAGCTGGTGGTCTACGCCCACAGCAAGGGAATCAACTACTTCGACACGGCCCCCGGATACTGTAACGATAAGTCCGAGGACATAATCGGCGCAGCCGTCAAGCAACTCCCGCGCGACGAGATTTACATCGCCACGAAATCCAACAGGGTCAACGGCGATGAGCTGCGCGAGAATCTGGAGCGATCCCTCAAGCGGCTCAACGTCGACAAAATCGACTTCTTTCACATCTGGTACATCCTGACGCTGGAGGTGTGGGAGAAGCGTAAAGCAGGCGGGGCCGTCGACGCAGCCATAAAGGCCCGCCAAGAAGGACTCATCGAGCACTTGGCGGTCTCTTCTCACTTACCGGGCGATCAGTTGGCCCAGGTGCTGGAGGAGGGGTATTTCGAGGGCGTGACGTTGGGGTATTGTGCGATAAACTTCCCCTACCGCCAGGACGCCGTTCAAGCGGCAGGGCGCATGGGCCTGGGCGTGGTGACGATGAACCCGCTTGGCGGGGGGCTTATCCCGCAGAACGCCGAGCGGTTCGACTTCATCCGCTCGGGCGACGACCCGACGGTGGTCGCCGCGGCGCTTCGGTTCAACGTCTCGCATCCGCACATCACGTCGGCGTTGGTGGGGTGCACCACCACCCAGCACGTCGATGAGGCCGTCGCAGCCGTCGACGACTTCACGCCGTACGACGACGCCCACATCCAGCAGATACGCGACAAGATCATCGACGCGTTTGAGGGCCTGTGCACCGGGTGCGGGTATTGCTTACCGTGCCCCGAGTCCGTCCCCATCCCCAAGCTGATGGACGCCTACAACATGAGGCTCCTGCAGGACGAGCAGCCCAAGCGCATACACAATCGCCTCAAGTGGCACTGGTCGCTAACGTCCGCCGCCGCCAAAGACTGCACCCAGTGCGGGACCTGCGAGGAGAAGTGCACACAGCACCTCCAGATCGAGCAGCGCCTTAAGGAAATCGCCGAACTACCCGAACCCGAAGACAACAAAGGCGATTAGCGCTCTTAATGCTAACTGCTCTGGCATTACGGTTCAGGATGGGTTGGCTTGGGCGTTGCGCCGGGCGGCCCGAATGATTTGGCTCAGTGCACGATCGTTGGCGGCCTGTTCGTCCTTACCGAGGCCCTCATAAACATCCGCCCGATATTCGTAGTAGGTGGGATTCGAATCGTCCAACTCGATGGCGTCGGTCATATCCTCCAGCGCGCTAACCCAGTTGCCCTGCCATCCCCTCGCGCACGCGCGCAAGTATAGACACTCATGTGCCCGTGGATTGACACCCAAGGCCCGGGTAAACAGCTGTTCGGCCACCCCGTAGCGTTTTTCCTCGTAAGCGGCCCGACCGGCGTCGTACCTGTCCTCGTAGAGCTGGGCATCGGAGGCGGGCACGATGCGCATCACGGAACCCAGGGCCACGTCGATGAGCGAGCCGAGCGAATTCGTCCATAGCAGCACGACAAGAATCACCATGAACAACCACATCGTCTTACGGCCGAAGGAGGGCTTCAATCGCGGTATGAGGCAGTACCAGATCTTCGAACCGTCCAGCGGGGGGATGGGAATCAGGTTGACCACCGCCAAGATCGTGTTGATCAGCGCGATCGACATCAGAAGATAGTGGGCCAGGTCCATCAGCATCCGGCCCGTCTGATCGTATCGATAGCTGTGACGCGTCAGCTGCATAAGGGCGATGCAGACGCCCACGACGAGGATGTTGGCGAACGGACCGGCCAGACTCGTAAGCAGGTAGTCGCGCTTCGGGTGCTTGAAGTTGTAGAGATTGACCGGGACTGGTCTACCCCACCCGAACGGAAGCAGAAAGATCGCCAGCGTCCCCAGCGGCGAGAGGTGGCGAAACGGGTTAAGGCTGACGCGCCCGTGCCGGCGGGCGAGGTCGTCTCCCAGCAGACTCGCCGAGAAGGCATGGGCGAACTCGTGAACGCTTATCGCGATCACGAGCCCCGGAAGCAAGAAAAGTGCCCTGCCCAGGTCAATCATCTCGACTCTTTCCATCTGCCCAGCGCCTCTGCCTGGGCGGCGTACGATGCGTCGAGGCCCTTCAACTGTTCCAGCATGTCCCGGGCCTCTTGCATCCATCCAATAGCAACCAGACCGAAGAACTGCCAATAGGCCTTATCGGCCGGGTTGATTCTCGCCCGCTTCAGGTGCGTCTGGGCGCCGGAGGCGTCCGCATCGCGCTTCGCCAGCGCCCACAAGGCAATCTCGGCCTGCGGTTCGTCGTCCACCTCCAAAAGATGCCTCGCACGCCGCCTGGCGTTGTCGAACTGTTCGTGCGACATCGCGGCCCACATCAAGTCGGTAAGGACCATTCTGCTGAGGTCCGGCGATAGGTCGCTGCGGTTGGCCAACTGCCGTGCCAACTCGCCCGTCGCGTCGGGATCCTGGCGGTGTTTGCTTATCGTGTATTCAAGCAGATCCAATAGCCCGTCACGATCGTCGCCTAATCGTCTCCCGTGGGCCAGGTAGCTTTCGGCGGCATCGAATTCGCCGGCCTGATAGGCCATCAGAGCGGCGAATGCGGCAATTTCCGGTCGGGGGCGCCTCACGAGCCACGTATCGGCCTGCGCCACCGCGGCGTCGCCCTGCCCGGCCCGCTGCATCGCAAACAAGGCGGATCGGGCCATGTTACCGTCGCCGCTGACGTACCAGGCTGCCGTAAGAAGAGGTACGCTCAGCGGAAGCTTGAACGCGGACGCCAACTGTCCCGCCCAAAGAAACGGTAGCGAAAGCAGTTTTCTGATCCGCCGCACAAGGAACATTCCTACACCTTACAGCACCTTCCATCACTTTCCAGCACCAACGCGTAAGCTACGATCGCTTCGAGCCCAGCGTAAGCAGTTTCAAGCCAAGCTCGGGATCGACTGCACGGACCGCGTCGATACCTTCGATCTCGATGATAATCACCTCAAGGACGCAGAAGACCTTCGCGCCGCCGCGCGGACACCCGACCAGCGCCTCGCGACCCCGCCCGAAGGCGGCGTGAAGATGCAGCTTCGGGCCGGTCTCGTCCGGAAAGATTGTCCCGACGCCTGCGACCTCGCGTGCGTCGTCGAATTCGACAAAAACGGGCTCGATCGGTCCGGTGGTGTTCTTCGGTCCAACCACGACCTTCGCCGAACGCGCCCCGCCGATAAGAATCACGGCCGCGCCGACGATACCCTCCTTCGCCGCCAGCGACTCCACCTCGCCATAGATATCCTCACCCTCGAAGCCCCGCGCGACGATCACGCGGCCGACCTTACCAACCTGATAGTCCATCACGAATCTCCAGCCTTATCACAAGGGGCGACCTATTCGCCCCGCCGGGCTCGGATTCTTTTCGCCGGTTGCGTCGCCGGTGCGGGCTGCGTGGTCGGTGCTGCAAGCACGTCCGCCCAGCGCGCCAGCACTTCGGATCGGACCTTGATTCCCATATTCTTTGCCGCAAGCCACATCGCCTGCTCGGCGGCCGCCGCGGCGGTGGGTTTGATCCCGGTCGTCGGCTTGATGGTAATACTACAGAGAAGCTCGCCGGTGTCCACGCGGTAGAGCCTGACGGATGCGGTCGCCTTGTACGATTGGAACGTCCGCCCGGCCGCCTGCGTCGCACCGCCCGACTCGGCGCCGGTGATGCCCACAACAAGAAAATGCACGCCCTGCGTCCTGGCGTCAGACAACCTGACCTTCTCCTCGGCCCGCAAGGCACTATCGAGTGTGGGGAGGTGAAAAACCCCCGGAACGACCTGGCAGCCTTCCTTTGTCAATTGGGACTCGATGCGCTTCTTGACGTCCTCGGCGCCGGATCGGTCTGTCGTGTTCCACCAATCTACGAACACGGTCACTTTCGGCGGGCCGGTCTTGGCGAGCAGCTCAGCCAGCTTGGCCCAGCGGGCCTTGAATCCATCGACATCCACGACGGCGGCGACCTGCACGGTCCACAGCTCATCGTCGTGTTCCTTCCTGGCCCAGCTTACGGTATGACTCTTAACCAGCTCGTCCGTCCGGGCGACGATTGTATCCCGCAAGAGCACGAAATGGGGCGCCTTGGACCGCGATTTAAGGAACTGCTCCGCGGCCTTGGCGACAGCCCGGTGAAGCGCTCCGCTTTCGGCCTGGTCCTTGGTATTGGCCACGCTGACGGCCTTGACCTCCTTGCCCGCCGGGCCGGTCGTGGCCTTCGGTTGCGCCGCCGCCGATGAGACCGCCAGGAAAACCCAACCAACCACCACAAACATCCTTATCGTTCGAGAAGACATCGTTGTTCCTCCCATCTTTTAGAGGCCCGGGGCCGTTGTCGTCGCCTTCTGTGTCGCGGGTGTTGTCGTCGCCTGCTGTGTCGCGGGTGCGGAGGCGGCGACGGGAACGGCGCCTTTGCCCACATAGAACAATATCAGATCCCACAAGTCCTTAAGAGGTATCTCAACAGTGACCTTGCTGGGGCCTGCGGTCGCCGTCTTTGCGCCCGGGCCCACAAGCTCGCCCTGCTGTAAGTAATCGACCAGCGCGACGCAGCGGTCCCGATCGGAGGCGACGAAATCCGCGACGGTCGCACCAAGTGCAATTTCCAGGCGCCCTATATCCTTTGCGAGCTTGCGCCGGGCCTGAAGTTCATCGACACCGGCGGCTCGCTTCTTCAGCGCGATCCAGGACGGAGCATGGCGGACCGCCGCCACGGTTAGGCGCTCACGGATAGATAAGTCTTTCAGGTGCTCCGCAGGCGGGACGGCGACGCCGATCTCGGTGATGATCTTCCCGGACGTCTGCAATACGAGCTGCTGAAGGTGCTCCGCAGGCGGGACGGCGACGCTGGTGTCGGTGATGCTCTTGGCGGACGTCGGCAAGTCGAGCTGCTGAAGGTGCTCCAGCGCGCCCACCCCGGCGTACCCGCTGGCCTTGATCCAACTGTTCAGCGCCAGATACACTGTCCGAAGCGGGACCTGAACCTCGACGCTGACAACTGGGGCCCCCTGGCGGTAACAAATCCCCGTCACCCTTGCAGCAGGCAGAAAGACTTCCATTCCCTCCGGCGGCGCCGGACAGGCCGCAACGAAGTCGCCCAGGTTCATCTTCGGCGTCACGTAAACGGCCCTGATCCTGTCGACCAGGCGTCGCATCGCATCGGCCCGACCTGCTCGCACCGCCGCCGCCCTGCCCGCTGGGCCCACCCGCCGGACCCAATAACTCCTGGCAGACCCCTTCAGGTGCTCGATGCTCATCAAGTTGCTCTGGTTGGCCAAGACCATCTGGCCCATTTCCCGCCATTGGGACCGGCCCGCCGAAGCGGCGCCGGTCGCCCTGATGACCCACACCTTGTTCAGCGAACCGATCTTATCAAACTGTTCCGGTGTGATCTTCATCTGCTCAGGGCGGCGGCGGCAAATCCGCTTAAGCTCGCCCGAGAGGCTCGCAACATCCAGCTGAATCGTCACCCGGCGCGTCCTCTCGGAGGGCAGTGTCACCCCTTCCGTGTGGCCCAACGCCGAGACCCACAGGTACAGTTGGACACGCGCCTGAGGAACTTGCTGGAGAACCGCACCGACCGTGTATTGGCGGTTTATCCGCAGCGACTCGATCCGGGCGATCAGTTTCGTAATCGCATCGAGACGGGCGGATCGATGGGATTGGGCCGACTCCGGCGGCCGGGACGGTTGCGACGCCGGTCTGGACTGACCGCTCGTCAGTCCTACCAGAGCGAGACAAAGACACCCCGCCGCAGTTATCTTGGGTATATTCACTGTGTCTTGACTTACCAAGGCCGCCGCTGCCCGGGTCGCGCCGCCCAACTGAAGATCGCTTCGTTTCGGGCCGCGAAACCCAGGACAGGGAGGTTACCACAGCCCGCCGCAGGAGGAAACAAAGAAGCGCGTCGCCACAAGCTGATGAAGCGAGGGTATCGCCGGAGGCGAGTTTGAGGTAAATTGGTGTTGACAGGATTCGTCGAACCGCCATAATGCTCGTTTCGGGAAGTAGTTGGCTGTCTGTTTGCATATAGGTGAACGCAAAATGAAGACGTACATGGCAAAAAAGGGCGAGCTTCTGCGCCGCTGGTACGTGGTTGACATCACCGATAAGGTGCTGGGGCGGACCGCAACGAAGATCGCCACCATACTGATGGGCAAGCATCGGCCCGAATACACCCCGCACGTCGACACGGGCGATTTTGTGATAGTCATAAACGCCGAGAAGGTCAAGCTGACCGGCTCGAAGCTCGACACAAAGACCCACCAGCGGTACAGCGGTTATCCCGGCGGGCTCAAAGAAATTCCACTGAAAACGGTGATGCGGAAACATCCCGACCGAATTACCTATGAAGCCGTCCGACGAATGCTCCCAAAGAGCAAACTCGGCCGGGCAATGCTTACCAAACTAAAGGTGTACGCCGGGCCCGACCATCCGCACCAGGCCCAGAAACCCGAAATGCTCGAAGTTTGAGCCAGTAGGACTGCACGAAGATGCCCAAAGAAGACAAAAAGGTTGAAGCTGAGGATAAACCCGCAAGCGGCGATCCCAAACCCGCCCCCGCCAAAGAAGACAAAAAGGTTGAGGCTGAAGATAAACCCGCAAACGGCGATCCCAAACCCGCCCCCGCCAAAGAAGACAAAAAGGTTGAGGCTGAAGATAAACCCGCAAACGGCGATCCCAAACCCGCCCCCGCCAAGGCGGCACCGGTGGTGCCGGCGAGTAAGGGCGGGCAGTATATCTGGGGAACCGGGCGGCGCAAGTCAGCCGTCGCCAGGGTCCGTATCCGCCAGGGGACGGGTAACATGCTGATCAACAAGCGCCCGTCTGATGAGTACTTCACCTCTCATCGCGACCGCCAGTCGATTGTGGCGCCACTTGAGAGCACCGAGACACTCGGGGCGTGGGACGTCTGGGCCAACGTCCGCGGCGGCGGACCCACCGGCCAGGCCGGCGCCGTGATGCTGGGTTTGGCGCGGGCACTGGTGAAAGCGGATCCGGAAGCGCTCGGCGCGCTGAAGAAGCATGGATTGCTGACGCGCGATCCGCGGATGAGCGAAAGGAAGAAACCCGGCCAGCCGGGCGCCCGAAAGAAGTTCCAGTTCTCCAAGCGTTAAGGGCGATGCCTCCTGAAACTTGAGGCCCCGGCGGTTACAATTCCCCGCCGGGGCCTTTTACGACTCGCCCCGGCGCACATCCCAATAAGCAGCCAGGAGCAATGGAAAGTGGCTCAAGAGCAAAACACAAAGAAGATCAAGACGATCCTCGTCGGCGGGACCGGTTACACAGGCGCAGAAGTCGTCCGCATCGCCGCGCGGCATCCGAACATCGAATTGGTGGGTATCTACGGGCCCGAGGATGAATTGGGGCCGATGGAGAAGTTCTTCCCCGCCCTGACGGGCCTGACCGACCTGTCGCAAGAGCTGTTCGACCCCAACAAGATCGCGGGTATCGGCGCCGAGCTGGCCTTGCTCGCCGTGCCGCACAAGGTGGCGATGAGCTACGTGCCCGCCCTGCGAGAGGCTGGATTGCGCGTGATCGACTTCTCGGCGGATTATCGGCTCAAGGACGTCGCCGTTTACGAGAAGTGGTATGGTAAGCACACGGACGCGCCGCGGGTGGGCGAGGCGGTCTACGGCCTGCCGGAATACTTCGCCGCGCAGATCGCACGGGCGGACTTGGTCGCCAACCCCGGTTGCTATCCGACTTGCGCAGCCTTACCGCTGGCGCCGGCGATAAAGGAGGGGCTTATCGAACCCGACCGAATCGTCGTCAACGCCATCAGCGGTGTAAGCGGGGCCGGGCGAAAACCGGCGCCCGAGTACCACTTCCCCCAGCGCAACGAAAACTTCGAGCCGTACGGCGTCGGAACCCACCGCCACATGCCCGAGATCGAGCAGGTTCTCACCGAGATCGCCGGGCGGGATGTTACGTTGCTGTTCCAGCCGCACCTGTGCCCCATGGACCGCGGAATGCTCTGTAGCATTTATGCGACGCCCACCGGGCAGGTGACGTCCGAGCAGATCACCGACCTGCTAACCAGCGCGTACGAAGATGCGCCGTTCGTCCGCGTCCGGACCGACGTGCTGCCGGCGACCAAGTACGTCGCCAACACGAACTTCTGCGATATCGCCGGGCGGATAGCAAAGGGCCGCGTGGTGTTCTTTTCCGCACTGGACAACCTGATCAAAGGCGCTGCGGGGCAGGCGATACAGAACGCAAATATCATGTTCTCACTGGACCAGACCACGGGGCTGTATTGAGCGGCGGATCATCAAAGGGAACACCATGAGTAAGACCCGACACATAACCACGCCGAAAGGCTTCGTCGCCGCCGGTGTGGCGTGCGGTGTCAAGGCGGGCGGGAAGAAGGATCTCGCCATAATCGCAGCCCAGCGCGACGCAGCCGGAGCGATCGTAACAACGCAGAACCAGGTGGTCGGCGCTGCGATTACGTGGTGTCGAAAGGTCCTGCCCCAAGGGCACGGCCGGGTCCGCGGGATCGTTATCAACGCGGGTAACGCAAACACATCCACGGGGCGGGGCGGCGAGCGGGACGCGGCGACAATGGCGGCGGCGACCGCCACGCAGCTAGGCACGTCACCCGAGAAGGTCCTGGTTGCCTCGACGGGCGTCATCGGCGAAACGCTCCCGATCACCAAGATCCGCAACGGGATCGCAGCGGCAGGCGGGAAGCTCGGCAACCGAAACGACCGGGCGGCGCTGCAGGCGATGATGACGACCGACACGGTCGAGAAGTCCGCCGTCGCCAAGATTCGCATCGGCGGTCGGGCAGTGACGGTTGCGGGTGTCGTCAAGGGCTCCGGGATGATCGCACCGAACATGGCGACGATGATCGCCGTGCTGACGACCGACGCGCCCGTAACGTCGGCGGCGCTGCACAAGACCCTGACGCCCGCTGTGGCCAAAAGCTTCAACACCATCACGGTCGATGGCGACACGTCCACATCCGACATCGCGGTGCTTCTGGCAAGCGGCGCAGCCGGAGGGATGGCGATAACGGTCCGGTCCGGTCAATTCAAAACATTTGCCCGCGCGGTCGAATTGGTCTGCGGCCGCCTGGCCCGGGCGGTCGTCGCCGACGGGGAAGGCGCAACGAAGGTCATCGACATTACCGTCCGCGGCGCCCGCAACGCCGCAGAGGCCCAGGCAGCGGCGAAATCCGTCGCCAACTCACTTCTCGTTAAATGCGCGATCGGCGGCGGCGACCCGAACTTCGGGCGAATCGCCGCGGCGCTGGGTAAATCCGCCGCAAAGGTCGTCACAGATAAACTGCGCATCACGGTCGGCGGGATGTGCGTCTTTTCGCGGGCTTCCGCCCGCAAGTTCGATCTCAATAAAGCCGCTCGACTACTTCGCCGCCGCGAGGTGAAAATCATCTGCGACCTGGGCCTTGGGCGCGGGACGTACACCGCCCTGACGTGCGACCTGACGAAGCGATACGTCACGATCAACGCCCAGTATCATACGTAAACGGGAGGCGACCGAGCCGAATACTTACGCCGCGCCGACCCCGTAAGATCCTGCTGCGATGGGCGTTACATGCAGCGCCGCCACAGGCCGGATAACCCGCAGGGCTTGCCCGGTCAATTCCTTCAGAAAACCCTTGCGCTGGCTGCCTGATCGAGTATCTTTCCCCCTTCGCGCCCGGCACGATTGTGGTACAATGGGCATACGTAAGGGGGGCTTGCCCACGGAGGCGACCAAGATGTCCCGCGAAAGTTTCCGACACAAGTTGAAAATTGTCGTTTACATAGTGCTGAGCTTTGCAGCTTTGTGCTAGGCGGCCGGCGATTTTTGTGGACCCGGCCTCAGGTTAGCACAAGGCTTTCTTGAGGCCCGCGATTTGTACGGCGGGCCTTTTTTTATTTGCGCCCGATGCGTCGCAAGAACTCATCCTCGTCGATGGTCTCCACGCCCAGCGCGGTGGCTTTTTGCGCTTTGGAGCCCGCCGCGTCGCCTAAGACGACGAAGTCGGTGTTCTTCGAGACGCTCCCCGCGGCCCTTCCGCCGGCGGATTTGACGGCGGCCTCCGCCTCGGATCGCGACATGGACTGAAGCGTGCCCGTCACGACGACGCTCTGACCTGCAAGCGGCAGTTCGGTCCTTCCGGCAGGTTGCTGCGACGTCATTTTCACGCCGGCCGCCCTGAGGCGCGTGATGATTCCCCGACCCGCTTCGCTGGCGAAGAACTGATGGACGCTTTCGGCGATCACGGGGCCGATCTCGTCGATCTCGGTCAGTTCATCGACGGAGGCGTCGGCGATTGCGTCGGCGTCGGCGAAATGCGCCGCCAGCACGTCGGCGGCCCTCGCCCCGACGTGGCGAATACCCAGCGCCGCAAGGACCCGCACCAGACCGGCAGACTTGCTCGCGGCGATTGCGTCGATAACATTCTGCGACGATTTCGCCGCCATCCGCTCCAGGTCGACGAGCTGGGCGGCCTCCAGGTGATACAGGTCCGCAAAGTCCGTCACCATCTGACGCTGCACGAGCTGATCGATAAGGGCCGGCCCGAGATCCTCGATATCCATCTGGCTGCGGGCTGCGAAGAATTTCAGCCGCTGGCGAAGCTGGGCTGGACACTCCGGATTCACGCATCGCAGCTCTACCATGTGGTCTACGCGCTGCACCTCATGATCGCACCCGCAGCCAGTCTTCCTCCGGCAGACCTTCGGGAGTGTGATTCGTTGCTCGCGCTGCATGTAAAGCTCACAGTCCTTGTTCATGCACCGATAAGCGATATGCCTGGGCTTGGGCTTGTCCCATTCTGCCTTCTGGCCACAGATGGGGCATGTGTCTTTTAGCTCGATTGGCTCTCCCTCGCCGGGCGCGGATCTTACCTTGCCGACTACCTGGGGAATAATCTCCCCCGCCTTCTCGACAAGAATGGTGTCACCTATCTTGATTCCGAGGCGTTCTATTTCGTCGAAGTTGTGCAGACTTGCGTTCGATATTTTCGTGCCACTTATCTGCATTGATTCGAAGTGCGCGACAGGAGTGATTACGCCCGTCCGCCCGACTTGGAAGTCCACGCTCCGCAGGACGGTTTCCGCCTGCTCGGCGGCGTACTTGTAAGCGATGCACCAGCGCGGGTATCTGCTGGTGGCGCCGAGTGACTCGCGCAAATCCAGCTCGTCAACCTTTACGACCATCCCGTCGGTTTCGTAGTCGGCCTCAGTGCGCAGTTGCGCCCACTTGTCGATGACCTCCTGGACCTGGTCCAGGTCGTCGCAAGTCTGCGCGTGCGGGCTTACGGGAATCCCCCACTGGCCCAGCAGCTTCATGATCCGGCTGACCCTACGGGCAGGCGCCTCGGACATCTCGCCGAGCCCATGGGCCAGAAACGCCAAGCCGCGCTGGGCCGTTACCTTCGGGTCGAGCTGCTTGAGCGTCCCGGCAGCGGCGTTGCGAGGATTGGCAAATGTCTCCAGGCCGTCCTCGGCCCGGCGGGCGGTAAAGGCGTTGAAACCCTTCAGC
>SDBV01001082.1_pt1 | contig 40364 bp, 35 predicted proteins | sample 2277081 | NCBI WGS metagenome assembly SDBV01 (sample SAMN10402039, study PRJNA504765) | marine sediment metagenome | isolation source: marine sediment core GS10_PC15, 223 cmbsf | place: Arctic Ocean: Southern Knipovich Ridge | collected 2010
ACAATAGAAGATCAAATATGGATACAATATTCGATGTGTTAATAAGAAAGATGGTTAATAATGAGTTAAGTTATTAGTTTATAGATAATTAATGGTGCGATCTAAGCGCCTATACCTATAATAAAAATTGCCTGAAATCTATGAAACAGTACTTTTTAAAGTATTATATGAATATATAAATAATATTTAGCATTTATCGGTTACTATTTCAGTGTAATTTGCATCTACTAATGTAAACACGGAATGACTTTAATTTTAAAATTATGACGCCTGCAAATAATAAATCTCGCAATATTGAAGCGCTTATTTCATTGTATCATCTCCTGGTAAATGCAGATGGTGTGATTGATGATACGGAAATAAAAATGGGGGATTTTTTAAAGAAACACGAAGGAATTGACGATATATATTTTAATGAACACCTCAATAAGGTTTCAGAATTGGATGCAAGTGAATTAACTGAAGATTGTATTGCGACATTGCGCAACTGTGATCATACCTGGAAAATAAAATGTGTCGCCTGGATGTCATTGATTGCAAACTCATCCGGATTTATGGCGCCAGAAGAGTGGTCCCTCATTTATTACATTTACAAAACCAAATTGAAATTGAAAATGCCTGAAATATTGGAAATGCGAAAAGCGCTTCCAAGGCCAGAGTAAATATTTGACGATTATTATAGTAGTAAATTGAGTGCTTGTGAATAAGGTTCTTAGTATTGGTCTATTTTCAGGGCCTCATGATCATTTTACTTGTGAGTTTTTGATTGTTAGCCAGAAGAATCGCAAGATAAATCCCATTGGGCAAATCTTGATTCTTCATTAAAATTTCATGGGGCCCTTTGTCATAAACCCTGTCAGTTCCAACAAATACTTTTCTTCCCAACACGTTGTATACGTACAATTCAACACGGCCTTTTTGTGCAATGGAAAATTTAATTGTGGTTTGTGAATTGAATGGATTTGGATAATTGGAAAGTTGCAAATCAGTACCTGAGTTATTTTCAAAATCTTCCAGAGCAGTTATGACTTCAGGTTCTTCTACGTCAGGCGGATTAACAGAAATGCTAAAGTTTTCACTAATATATTCATAATCTGTTCCCTCGCTATTGTCCTGAATTACCCTTATTTTGGCCATGGCGCTTTCTACAGCAGGGATTTTCCAGGCATATTCAAGAACCGTTTCCTCCAAATCCAGGACAATTTCATTCCAGACTTCCCCACCATCCAACGAATAAAAGAGATCCCAATTATTTTCACCATGATCCTGGGTTTCAGTCCATTTGATATTGATTTCTGAAAAAGGAGCAAGTACATCCCCACCTTTAGGTCTGTCAATATGAACATGAGACTGGGAAGCAGAAATAACAAATAAAAGAATCAATAACGTCAGGATTGAAAATCTGGTCATTGTTAGAATGAGTTGATTTGTCGGCATAGCTATATTAGTCGCTTTTTTAAAGGTATTGAATTTGATGTTTGTCAAGTGTCGTGCGATTTACATTTAATTAAAATAGAAAATTCACATACACATTTGCCTGCTTTTGAGAAAGAGTTCGTCAATTCATCCCTTGAAGTGAGAAGGAAGCTTGTCATTTTTTTCGCCCCTACTTTTCAAAATCATATTGCTTTTTAATTACCTTTAGGCAGATCATATTATTGGATAGAATGCTGTACCACATGCGATTTATTTACTTATTTATACTCCTTTCTGGAATTTCAAATTCAATTTATTCGCAATCAAAAAAAGAAGCTAAACTCATTAAGTTAGCAGCAAAAAACCTGAAGGAATGGGATAATCCACACTCAAATTGGGAACATCTCGGTGCAATAGAAATTGATTCCATCGCATTGAATAAAAAAGTAATGGCGATTTATTTTACCAAGGCCCTATCGTACCTGCCGGTTCGCGAAAAGAACTATCAACAGACCATTCTTTCATTGAAAGAGAGCTTAGGCAAAAAATTCAGGAAACACGAAATCCATGTCATCACAGATGGACAGCAACTGGAAACACTGATTCCGAATTATTACAGAAAATCAATGGAACACGACTTGTCAAGATTCAAAAAAGAAGCTTCAGACAGGATTCCAATAGTCAGGGAAATAGACCAAACGATTCCGTCAAAAGGATTATACAATCGAAATATCGCCTTGTGGCACAGCCATGGGTGGTACTATGAAGCAAAACTGGATCGATGGGAATGGCAACGCGCAAGGCTGTACAGTACAGTGGAAGACATATTTCCCATGACTTTTGTACTTCCCTATTTGGCCCCTATGCTAGAGAATGCGGGAGCCAGGATATTTATTCCCAGAGAAAGAGATACTCAAATCAATGAAATCATTGTCGATAATGATCTGTCATCCCCAAATTCCGATCTCGTCATTTCCGGATTGGTACCAGAGACAATCAAATCTTCCGGGTTTATAAAACAAGATACATTATTTGATGGTGACAGTCCATTTCAAGTGGGGAGTCATCTCAGGTTTCCAGCTTCAAAATATGATAATCAATTTCTTGATTATATCCCAGATTTTCCTGAGGATGGAGACTATGCAGTGTATGTCTCTTATGAGCAAAGTAATGAGAATATACCTGATGCGAAGTATTCCGTTTCCCATACAGGAGGGGAAACAGTTTTTTTGGTCAACCAAAAAATAGGGGGAGGAACCTGGATTTATCTTGGGACATTTCATTTCCATAAAGGGAAAAGTATAGAAACCGGTTTCGTCCGACTTTCCTCCTTCAGTAAAGAATCTGGATGGATCACCGCCGATGCAGTTAAATTCGGCGGGGGAATGGGAAATGTGGCAAGAAAACCGGCAGATCAAATGATGCCAAACCAATGGTCTTTGATAGGAGGTAAAAAGGAAAATAAGGAAGCAAAGCCTGTAACCAACTCAAAACAATACAAATGGAAAACAAGCCAGAGGCCTAGGTACCAGGAAGCCGCACGATATTATCTCCAATATACCGGAGCGCCCGATTCGTTGGTGTATAGCTTGAATAAAGGCAAAAATGACTATAACGATGATTACCAATCCCGAGGGGAATGGGTCAATTATCTGATGGGTGAACCGAATGGGCCAAATACAGATCATTCTGCTGTTGGCCTAAACATTCCGATTGATCTGTCCATGGGATTTCACACTGATGCCGGAGTAACTCCCAGAGATTCTACTATTGGAACCTTAGGTATCTACAGCTCAGTGCGCGATGATGGGAAATTCCCTAATGGCCAATCCAAGTTGGTCAATCGCGACCTGACAGATATGATCCAGTCGGAAATCGTACATAATATTCGTTCACAATTTAATCCCAATTGGTCGAGACGTGGATTGTGGGATAAACAATATTCTGAAGCCTGGCGCCCAAATGTACCGGCCATGTTGCTGGAATTGCTTTCACATCAGAATCTTACGGATATGAGCTACGGTCATGATCCAAGATTCAAGTTTGCCGTGAGCAGGTCGATTTATAAAGGGATTGCCAAGTTCCTCGCTTTCCAAAACAAAACTGATTATGTCATTCAGCCCTTGCCGGTAGATCATTTTTCAATCACAAGAACAAATAAAAATATGATTCAGCTAAGCTGGAAAGCTGTGTTGGATTCGCTTGAGACCTCTGCCTCGCCAAACAAATATAAAGTGTACCAACGCATTGGTGAAAATGGATTTGATAACGGACAAATTGTTGAGGGAACATCCATAGATATTGAGATTAATGAATTTGGAACGTTATATAGTTATAAAGTAACTGCATTGAATGATGGAGGAGAGAGTTTCCCGAGTGAAATCCTTTCTGTAGGACTTTTAAAAAATGATAATAAGCCGGTATTGGTCGTCAATGGATTTGATCGAATTTCTGCGCCTCAAGTTATTGATCATGGAGATTTTGCAGGCTTATCGCATTGGGATGATGAAGGTGTACCGGATAAATTCAATATCGGATACACAGGTGAGCAGTATGATTTTGACCGGAATTCCCCCTGGCTAGATGACGACAGCCCCGGCTGGGGAGCAAGCTATGGCGATATGGAAGGCAAATTGATTCCAGGAAATTCCTTTGACAATACAATCATTCACGGTAAAGCGATTATGACCGCCGGCTACTCTTTTATCTCTATCAGTGACGAAGCTTTTTCGGACCCAACATTTGATAGTTCTCCATATGAAACGCTGGACTTGATCTTAGGGGAAGAAAAAACTACTCAAGGACTGGCAGGTGAATTATTCAAAGTATTTGACAAAGCCATTCAAATAAAGATCACAGATTTTACTCAAAAAGGGGGAAACGTGTTTGCCTCAGGAGCTTATATTGGTTCTGACCATATTTTGAATGGCGATACCATTGCCCAGGCATTTGCCAACAAAGTTCTTCATTTCAAGTGGAGGACTAGCCATGCCGTGAAAAATGGAGGTGTATATCATACTGATTATTCAAATAATGCATTTAATGGCCGATGGATTTTCAACACGGGCTATCACCCTGAGATGTATAAAGTAGAAGCTCCGGATGCCATTGAAGCACATGGAGATGGAGCCATTACGGCATTTCGATACCAGGAAAATAACGCTAGCGCCGGAACGGCATTTAGCGGAAACTATAAAACAGTGGTACTGGGTTTTCCATTTGAAACCATCATAGATGTAAAAGAGCAGTCGCATTTGATGGGGCAGATTTTAAAATATTTCGATGACTAAAAATTATAATATAATTATATGAATATATCATGTTTTATTACGGGAGCTGAAACCCCAGACCTGAATCTAACGATTGATGAATTGCGATCGGCCAAGGTTAAAGATATTTTCGTGGTAAGTACAAATAATCCAAATATTCCTGAGGTTGGCTGGATTGAATCTGATTCATTTACATCAACGTCAGTTTTGAAAAGCATCGCAGAAAAATCCAATGGGGATTTTACGCTTTTCTATACCAAATCCTTGCCATTAAAAATTGGTCAGGCAGGCCTTGAGCGGATGGCCCGAATGGCCACAGACGCAAATGCGGGCATGTTGTATACCGATTATTTTGAATTGAAGTCAGGGCAGCTTCAGTCCCATCCGGTCATCGAATATCAGGATGGCAGCTTACGTGATGATTTTAATTTTGGCTCGCTGTTGCTATATAAAACTGAAGCTTTGAAAAGTGCTGTTGCTACAATGAACGAAGCCTATCAATTTGCCGGGCTGTATGATTTGAGGTTAAAGATCTCACAGCATCACAAGATCGTTCGGATGCCGGAGTTTTTATATACTGAAGTAGAAACGGACACCCGGAACTCCGGACAAAAAATGTTTGACTATGTCGATCCTAAAAACCGGCAGTTACAAGTGGAAATGGAGCACGCATGTATTGCGCATTTGAAAGAAGTTGGCGCATACCTGGAACCAAATTTTAAGAAAATTGCTTTTGAGCAATCCAACTTTCCGGTAGAAGCATCCGTAATTATTCCGGTTCTAAACAGAGAAAAAACCATTGGCGATGCTATTGAATCTGTGCTCTCGCAAAAAACAAATTTTGATTTCAACTTGATCATTGTCGATAATTTCTCGACTGACGGCACTTCCACTATTATAAAATCCTTTGCAGGAAAAGACTCACGTGTCATTCATCTTATTCCCGATAGGAATGACCTGGGTATTGGTGGTTGCTGGAATGCCGGAGTAGCCCATGAACAGTGTGGTAAATTTGCCATTCAGTTGGATAGCGACGATCTGTATATTGATGATAATGTGATCGCCACAGTTGTTGAGGCGTTTTATGAGCAGAATTGTGCCATGGTTGTGGGTTCCTATCAAATGGTTAATTTTAAGTTGGAAGAAATTCCTCCCGGGCTTATCGATCATAAAGAATGGACGCCGGAAAATGGACGCAACAATGCCCTGCGCATTAATGGCTTGGGCGCTCCCCGCGCATTTTATACGCCGGTATTGAGAGATGTAAAAATTCCAAATACCAGCTATGGTGAGGATTATGCACTGGGATTAAATATTAGTAGACAATATCAAATTGGCCGGATATATGACCCGCTTTATTTGTGCAGGAGATGGGATGAAAATTCGGATGCCTCATTGGATATACAAAAATTAAATGCCCACAATTTTTATAAAGATAAAATCAGAACACTGGAATTCTGGGCAAGGCAGCAGTATGTGAAGTCCGGCCAGTCTGTTTAGGATATGAATATATCAGCACAAGCCAGACAGTTGATCAAAGACCAGCAAGATGAATGGGAGCTGGCAAGGAAGAATTATGCCGGATTGAAAAATATAAAAGTAAAGAAGATGGCGTATGATGGGTTCGACATGGAGGTTCAGTTCAACCCAGGGCGAATCCGATCTTCAGCGGCGAAGGTTGATGCCAGATCCATCGAAGCACGGCCTTGTTTTTTATGTCAAAAAAATCTTCCGAAAGAACAGCGTGGAATCCCTGTGTTGGGACATTACCTGATTTTAGTAAATCCATTTCCCATATTTCCTGAGCATCTGACTATTCCCCACCTGAGCCACATCGACCAGAGCATTGAAGATAAATTCATGGATATGCTGGAACTTTCTGAAGTCCTCGAAGATTTTACCCTCTTTTATAATGGCCCTAAATGTGGGGCCTCCGCACCAGATCATTTTCATTTTCAGGCCGGGATTAAAGGTTTTTTACCCATCGAAAAAGATTATAAAAAGAGCCCATTTCACCATAAAGTGAAAGCCATAAATGGCATTGATATAATCCGTTGGACAGACTATTTGAGAACAATGCTAACATTCAGTGGCAAAGACAAGAAACAATTAGTTTCGAATTTTGAGTTACTATTCGACAAATTAAAAAAGCTTCAGCCAGAAGAATCGGAACCCATGCTCAACATACTTGCCTCATGGGAAGCTGACAGTTGGACGGTTCATATATTTCCAAGAAAGCTACATCGTCCATGGCAATTTTTTGAAAAAGATGAAAAGCAGATTTTACTAAGTCCCGCTTCTGTGGATATGGGAGGTATGCTGATCACACCCAGAGAGGAAGATTTTGATAAAATATCCATGAATGATGTCCGGGATATTTTTAACCAGGTTTGTCTGGAGGAAAAGAAATTTGAAGATATTATTACAGAATTTCTGAGCTAATGGAATATCGAATCAGAACATATCAGCCAGATGATTTATTAAGACTTGTTGAATTCCTGAATTACAATTTGGACTATGATAGGCTGAATGAAAATCTTCTATCGGAGAAGCTGGAAGGTGACCCCAATTGGATGCCAGGAAAAGCCCTCGTTTGTCACGATGGAGAAAAGATTCTCGGATTTATACAAGGCGTCATCAGAGATATCAATGGAACAAGATTCGGGTATATCAAACTCATGGCAGTTGATAAAAACCATCGAAGACAGGGAATAGCAAAGTCGCTTTATGAAAAATTGGAAATTGATTTCCTACAAGACAATGTAAATGTAATTCGAATCTATGACGTACCCATGAACTACTTTATGCCCGGTATCGATCCCAGATATACCGAAGCGGTTTGTTTTGCCATTCGCATGGGATTTAAACGATTTGATGATGCATCCAATATGATTGTCAATCTTGATGACTCGGATTGGGATACTGCAAAAGAAGAAAAAGCGCTTCTAAATAATGGAATTGAGATAAAACGAGCGAAAGTCCAAGAGAAGCAAAATGTAATCGACTTTGTGAAAGACGGATGGGCGCTTTGGATACACGAAATTAAAACAGCTTTTAAAGATGATCCTCCTTCCATTCATGTGGCGTATCTTCAAGGGAAAATTAAAGCTTTTTCGGCACACAATGCAAACAATAAGGGAACGGGTTGGTTTGGGCCTATAGGAACTCATCCCGATTTAAGAGGCAAAGGCATAGGAAGTATTCTCCTGTTTAGGTGCCTGAGAGACATTAAGTTAATGGGACGAAAAAGGGCTATAATTCCATGGGTTGACCATATTGACTTTTATGCCCATTACGCAAATGCCAGGGTAGACCGGGTGTTTTGGCGATATGAAAAACAGTTGAAAAATAAGGCTTCACGAAATGAATAATGCGTCATTGCGAACGTAGTGAAGCAATCTGTTATTAAAAAAAGATTGCTTCGTTCCTCGCAATGACGAGTAAATGTTATCATTTTTTTGCCTTTGTGAGTTTATTAAATTTTAATTAAAGAGCCTATGAATGCTACCAATATTCCGACCATCGATGTCGGAATCATGTTTGAAAAGGAAATCTACTTTACCATACAGGGGGAATTCAGGGACTCCAGGGATGACCTGCTGACCGGGGATTGGAAAGTTTGGTTTGAAAATGGAAATATATATTTGTCAAATAACCTTGCTTCGTTCCAGATTGAAGAAGGATTTACCTTGTTCCCGGAAAATCCTGATGCAGGATCATTCACACTAAATGATGTTACCATTGGCATCAACTTCCATTGGGAGCGCAAAGAGGCCCAGGTTTTTAAAGGAGGATTGAAGTTTATCATTGAAAATAAAAAGATCACGGCCATTAATCGACTTTCAGTTGAAGATTATCTGACAAGTGTGATTTCCTCGGAAATGAGCGCTACCTCCTCATTGGAATTGCTCAAGGCCCATGCGGTGATCTCCAGAAGTTGGCTGTTGGCGCAAATTGAGAAAAATCAGAATCTAAAATCTACTTCGGCTGATTATCAATCCTTATCTGAAACTGAAAACGAGCGAATCAAATGGTATGACCGGGAGGACCATGAAAATTTTGACGTCTGTGCAGACGATCATTGCCAGCGATACCAGGGGGTAACCAGGGCCTCAACAGAACCGGTAAAACAAGCTATCCAGAAGACATTTGGTGAGATTCTCTCTTATGATAATAAAATTTGCGATGCCCGTTTTTCGAAATGCTGTGGTGGGATGGTGGAGGTTTTTGAAAACGTTTGGGAACCTGTCAGGCATCCCTACCTTCAGAGTTTGACAGATCATGATAAAGAACCGCTTGGTTTTGATTTGAATCTGAGAAATGAACCTAACGCAGAATCATGGATTTTGGGCAATCCGGATGCCTTCTGCAATACCCATGACAAAAAAGTGCTCTCCCAGGTATTGAACGACTATGATCAGGAAACCAATGATTTTTTTCGTTGGGAAGTATCGTACACACAAAAAGAAATAAGCGCGCTTATCCTCAAGCGAATCGGAATTGATTTTGGCCTCGTTCAGGAATTCATACCAATTGAGAGAGGCGCTTCCGGGCGCTTGATCAGACTTAAGATCGTTGGAACGAAAAAGACCATGATCATTGGTAAAGAACTTGAAATCAGAAAGGCACTGAGTGAATCACACTTATACAGTTCGGCCATTGTTTTTGGAAAAAAGGAAGTCAATAGTGAACTTGTATTTACTTTGAAAGGAGCAGGATGGGGACATGGTGTTGGCTTATGCCAAATCGGCGCCGCAGTGATGGGAGATAAAGGATATGCGTACCAGGAAATATTAGATCACTATTTTAAAGGCGCAAAGCTGGAGAGGAGGTACTAAGTACAATATTTTTCAGTACACTTATCAATATTCATGGTCATTATCTATTTTAGTACATATTAAAAAAATGCGTAAATGTTTGAATGTGAAAATGATTGAATATAGAAATGCACAGCCGCTTTTAAATTTCCAACCTTTCATGCCAAATAAGTGGGGAATAATTGCATCATCCAAATCCATTTTATCATTCTATCACTCACTCACTCATTCTATCATTCAATCACTCATTCTATCATTCAATCATTCAATCATTCAATCATTAACTAACAGCCCCCAAAACTAAATCATAAAACTATGACACAAAAAAACCAATCACCCTGGGCTTGGATTCCCACTTTGTATTTTGCTGAAGGCTTACCCTATGTAGTGGTCATGACGGTCTCGGTCATCATGTATAAGCGACTTGGTATTTCAAATACAGATATTGCGCTTTACACCAGTTGGCTATATCTGCCATGGGTGATCAAACCTTTTTGGAGTCCGCTCGTCGACTTGATTAAGACAAAAAGATGGTGGATCATCTTCATGCAATTGTTCATAGGTGCAGGATTGGCAGGAATTGCCTTTACCATTCCAGCTCCTAATTTCCTTCAGTACACCCTGGCATTTTTCTGGTTAATGGCATTCAGCTCGGCAACTCATGATATTGCAGCAGATGGCTTTTATATGCTGGGTTTGGATGAGCACAAGCAGGCATTCTTTGTCGGCATTCGAAGCACCTTTTACCGCCTCGCCATGATAACAGGGCAAGGACTATTAATCATTCTTGCCGGGGCATTGGAATCGAAAACAGGTTTGGAACCTTTGCGCTTTGAGACCTCTTCGTCTACTTCACAAGAAGTAATGGAATGGAACAGGAACACACAGACATTTGATGAAGAACCGGGTGTTCAAAGATTCCTGGTTGATGATGAAAAGATAAATATTTCCATTCAGAATATAGCCGGCGAAAACGCCGTTGAACTAAAATCATGGGCAAAAAATCAAAATGAGTTGCATCATTTTATTGAAATTGAACAGCCAGGAATTGCAACAACTCCATCGTGGTGGGCACAAACAGTTTCGGGACCTTTAAAAACCTGGCTCAAAGAAGAATGGGGTAAAGACGATTCAAACGATCAGTCAGATGATAAATTAGTGGGGAATATAGCTTTAATCGGTATCCACCTCTCTGCTCCTCCTGAGGATGGGGAAAATGTGGTGTTGAATTTAGGTAGAAAATCAGGAGACAAAAACTTCAAACTCATTCATGGGGAAAGATTGACCTTCAACGATCAAAACTGGAACAGGAACGCATGGGTTCTGATCCAAATTGATCCCAAGTTAACAGTACTTAGTTCAGCTAGCTTTGAAGGACTTTCCGGAAATATTCCTTTTGCGTGGTCTATTACTTTTTATGTGCTCACAGGTATGTTTGTGCTGTTCTTCTTGTATCATCGATTTATGTTACCACGACCCGTCACAGATGTGCCGGTCGCTGAAGGGCGAAACATCGTCCGGGAATTCGGAAACACCTTTGTCAGTTTCTTCAAAAAGGAAAATGTTGGCGTGGCCCTGGCATTTTTTCTCCTTTTCCGACTGGGGGAAAGCCAGTTGGTGAAACTTGCCTCTCCCTTCCTGCTCGATTCCAGGGAACAAGATGGATTGGGATTAACCACGAGTGATGTAGGTCGGATCTATGGAGTAATTGGCGTCATTTTTCTTGTTATTGGAGGAATCCTTGGCGGATATTTAGCTTCCAGGAAAGGGCTGAAATACTGGATTTGGTGGATGACCCTTGCTATCAATTTACCAAACCTGGTTTACGTTTTTCTTTCCTATGCCACGCCTTCCAACTTTATCATCATCGCTTCAAGTGTGGCCATCGAGCAGTTTGGTTATGGATTTGGTTTTACGGCTTTTATGCTTTTCATGATCTATTTTGTAGAAGGGAAAAACAAGACGGCTCATTTCGCCATCTGTACCGGATTTATGGCATTAGGCATGATGATCCCCGGAATGCTTTCCGGCTGGTTGCAGGAGATTATTGGATATCAAAATTTCTTTATCTGGGTAATGCTCTGCACCATCCCCGGCTTTCTTGTGATTAGATTTCTGAAGATTGATGCTATGTTTGGGATAAAAAAGGAGGAAGGGTAAGCGTGTTCCCTGGCTTCCCTGGCGCAAGCATCCCGCTTGTGCCTTGAATTTTGTTTCTATAGAGAGCACAAGCGAGACGCTTGCGCTATTGAGGAAAAAAACAAGACCGCATCCTCTATCGCAGGTTCTCAGAACCTGTGAGCATAATGAGTAATAGGATTCCATCCGTATGAATCACCAAATAATTCGCGTTTTGCTTGCGAATGCAATTTACCCAAGGGATAATCGTTTGCTTATTCGAACGGCAGAAATCTAAGGCACCGGACAAACTCTACCCATGCTTCGCGGACAGAGTCCTTTCATCCATAGTCTTCACAGGTTCTGAGAACCTGCGATAGGGAGTCCTGTAAGGCAAGTCCCAATCTTATTAATTTCTGGTATATTTTCCAGGTCATGAAGATTATCACTTTCGTCAAGATCACTATTCCTAAGGTCAGAAAGTCTATCTCCCTGGTCATTGGGGCTATTTTCAAGGTCAGGATTATAAATCCTTACAATCATTGCCACTCTCGCAGGTTCTCTAAACCTGTGAGCTTAATGAGTAACAGGATTCCATCCGTATTTCATCACCCAATAATCCAGAGAAAATGTGATATTGAAAATGACTTTCATTGTTATATTTTTCTTCTTCTCCACCAGATTGGCTTTGGCGCCTGATTAGAAACAATCTGAATTCCCTTATTTCTTAAAACCATTTCTATCAGTTCATCTGACTGGTCAAGTTGAAGGGCCAAATCTTTCACTGATATTCCCTTTAAATACCTATCTTGAATTTTTTGTTTGTCCGTTTCAGTCAAATGTATTGAGTTGGTGGTTGTCTTATCCGGCATTTTTGCATGATAGTTTTGAAGAACTTGAATTATGTCAGTCAAAATGGATGAATTTATTTTAATTGACTGCCCTCCTTTTTGGCTCTCATAAATTGTTTGGACTATCTCAACGTAAAGTGACCCACTATCGTGTTTAACCAAATCTATCAAAAAGGCGCTTTTAGTGAATTCAAGTTGAGTAGTTTCAAGTATTTCTTTCATTATGTGTGCCTTGAATGGTGAATATAACTCATGAAATTGAGTGTTCCAAAGGGTAATGTGCTGAAGTTCTTGTATCAAGTACTGGACAAGCTATGCATACAAGCCAAGCAAGTGGCACTGCGTACCAATGAAGCTATAGCGGAGGCCCCCACTCTCGCAGGTTCTCAGAACCTGCGTGCATAATGAGTAATAGGATTCTATCCGTATTTAACAATCAATAATCCACTATAACTTATTTCAAGTGAATGGCCTGGTGCAATAATCCAGGGTTGATTCAAATCAATATATTTCCCCGACAGAGTCCTGCCGGATAAAGGCCTCACAACTTTGGCTAAGCTCCGACAGGGAAATAGAGAAGTTAAGGACTATACTTTGTTAAGCACAATTTAGGATTTATATTGATTGTACAACAGACCAGGCAGGGCTTCAGCATCTTGCAAGTTATAAATAAATGTACTGTACTATATAACAATTTTGTGATTACCTGGTTTCATCACTATCCGTATCCGGTTTTACTTATTTACCACACAAAATTCAATAATCATGAAAAATGCAATTCATTTAAACATCTCGCCAGAAGACCTGGCAGAGATCGGTCAGGCCATAGTGGTCATAAAGACAAAATTATTACCTCATTTGGTCAACCTCAATCAGGATGATAAACAAGTGCTGCCAAAAATGGGGGATAAAACAATAGCTTTTGTTCAAAAGGGATTGATGCATATGGAACAGAATCCGGATCTTGTTCCCAAATACACCAATATCGAAGATTTAAAAGTCGATCTGGCAGCTGTAGAAACATTGAGAAATATGCTATTGCCCCTGAATCAATTCTCCGATATGCTTAATGACAGCTTAATGCTTTCCGGTAGTGAGGCGTATATAGCCGTACTGGCCTTTTATAATTTTGTGAAAGGCGCAGCAAAATCAAATGTCCCGGGAGCCGATGTGATTTACAACGATCTGAAAGTTCGATTCCCAGGTGGAAGAAAATCTTCTGGAAACTAAATACAAAATTATATAAGTAAGGATACGGATACCTTTGTTTATTGCCTCTTGTTTTGATTAAAAAACTCTTTTTTGCTTTTCCCCTCAGAATAATCTTGCCTGCCCTTTACCATCAATTTCGCCGGAAGGGGGCAACAACATCAATGGATTATGTAATCAATTCCAATGCAGTCTTGAAGGTAGGCAGGGGTACCTATAGAGGTAGGTAGGGGTACCTGTAGGGGTAGGTAGGGGTACCCTCAACCCATGCTTTTTGATTCTTTTACCATCAATAATGACTGTGGTGCCTTCAATCTGGATACTCCGGTGATCAAAACCGAGCAAAAAACCATCAAAAAGGCAGGCAACAACTCCCTGAATACCAATTGAACAAGCTCAAAGGTGCCTCAAGCCAGGCAATACCTACCTGATGAGGTAGGTGGGGGTACCTGCAAGTAATCAAAAAGGGTGCCTTTGGGGTAGGTGGGGGTACCCCATGAGGTAGGTAAAGGGAGCTTGAATCAATCAGCCTGGGAGGGAAATAATATAGATGAAAATACCGTCCTGGCGCCTACCTGGTGTAAGTGTCCCACTTATGCCTTGAATTTTGTTTTAACTATATAGAGCACAAGCGGGACGCTTGCGCTAGGCTACAGGCTGAGCATATCAATGACAAATCACCGAATCGTCAGTGATTTCACTTTGATTGATTTTCGGACTTACATAGGGTATCCCCAGATTCATACCTCTTAATATAAATAGAAATGCCAGCACAATCATAAAGGTAGGGATCAACTTATTGATGCGTTTTCTCACATTTAGGCTAATGAAATTCCCGGCTAATGAAACCGCTAACATTATCGGAAGCGTGCCTATTCCGAAGATAAACATGTAAACTGCTCCATTGAAATAGCTTCCTGTGGCTATTGCACCGGCTACCGCAATGTAAACCAATCCACAAGGAAGAAATCCATTCAATAATCCTATTAGAAAAGTAGACGTGGTTGATTTTTTTTTCAGCAATGCCCCGAATTTCCTTTTCAGGAAATTAGTAAAACCGTAAGCCGGTTTTAGCAGATATAGCTTCTGCGAAATTTTTGATGGCAATAGTACCATGAGCAAAATCAAAACCCCGGCAATAATGGAAACAGATTGCTGAAATCCTGCCAGGGATAAACTTTGCCCCAGCAAACCAAACAACAATCCTATAAATGCGTAAGTGATTGCCCTTCCAATATTGTAGAGCACTCTTCCGACAATTAGATTTAGCCTGCTGTTTTTTTGAACAGGTAAAGCCAGCGCGATTGGCCCACACATGCCGATGCAATGGAAACTTCCGAATAAGCCGATGAGAAATGCAGACCAAAGCATGATTATAATGTTACAACTTTTTCATCAAAAAATTCTTTTCCTCCCGTACTCCAATAGATTTTTATTTTCCACAAGCCTTTATTGAGCGCTGAAACTGAAATAATCTGCTCCCCTGATGCTCCTGGTCGAATATCAAATACTCTGTCTTCATCTGCGTTTGACGGTCGGTATAGTTCGATCTTTCCCTTCAAACCATGATTCAGGTTTGTTTGAGGAAAAGTCAATTTAATGGTACGGTTTTTTAGATTATACTCATACCCAATCGGCTCTTTCAACGCCCTGGCGTTGGAAATTTTATCAATATGATTTTGGTACTCTATTTCTTGTTTATAATAATCATCTGCGACTAAATCCACTTTTTGTCCCATGAAATACACGACCATCGACAAAGTCATGATGACAAATGCTGAATACAGCACGACTATTTTCCATCCCCAACTCATCTTTTTTTCCGGGTTACTGGCGCTACAAAATTAATACTTATCTCATCAATAATCTCTCCGTCCGTTTCGAGTAACACTTCAAGAACTGTTTTCATGTTTAAGATATCTTTTCGCGCCATCTCAACAAAGAATACTCCATCAACCCTGCTCCCAGCCTCAATGATTAAATCCTCTTCCCCTACCCGCTTGATAGTCGCATCTTTATAGTCTTTCACATGCATCTCCACTTCTACATCCCGGGTAGTCTTATTAATAAACTGGATATTATATAGATTGCTGATGCGCTCGTTGGGTTGTTCCTGATAGAGCTGACCCGGAACTTTTAAAATCGTAGCTTCAATATCTGTTCTTGTGAAAAGCATAAAAGCCACCACCGAGATCAACAAGGTAAGAACAATGGAATATCCGAGAACCCGGGTGGTAAATATTTTATTGTTTCCACTTTTTATTCCATTCGGTGATGTGTATTTGATCAACCCCCGAGGTTTCTCGATTTTATCCATCACCTCATCGCAGGCATCCATGCAGGCAGTGCAGTTCACACATTCCAACTGCGTCCCATTCCGAATATCAATTCCTGTGGGGCATACATGCACACAAATTTTGCAATCTATGCAATCCCCTTTATCCTCTTGAATTGCCCCTTTCTTCAATCTTCCTTTTGGCTCACCCCTCAACCAATCATACATCACGGCAATGCTGTTGTTTCCAAGAAAAACCCCCTGAAGTCTTCCATATGGACAAAGCGCGATGCACACCTGCTCTCTTAACACAGAAAATACAAAGTAGAAAATCCCTGTAAAAACCATGAGAGCTATGAAGCCAATCATATTTTCCGAGGGTGGTTGACTTACAATTTCTTTAAGCTTTTCGACGCCAATAATATACGATAGAAAAGTATGGGAAATGATGAAGGAAATCAAAATGAATATGATATGTTTCGATCCCTTTTTAAGGATTTTCTCAGCATTCCATGGCGCTTTGCTGAGCTTTCTTTGCTTGGCGGCGCCTCCTTCGATCCAGTATTCTATTTTCCTGAATACCATTTCCATGAAAATGGTTTGAGGACAAGCCCATCCACACCAAACACGTCCGAAAACCACGGTAAAAAGCACCACAAAAACCACCAGTGAAATCATGGAAAGGGCCACAATATGGAAATCCTGCGGCCACAAATGAATCCCTAGTATGATGAACTTTCGCTCGAACACATCGATGAGTATAAAAGGATCCCCACCAATCTTAATGAACGGAAGGCCAAACAATAAGGTGAGGAGCGCTATTGAAACTATAATTCGAAGATTGTGGAATTTTCCACCAGGCTTTTTAGGGTAAACCCAAATTCGTTTACCCTTTTCATCTACGGTCGCTATCGAGTCACGATACTCTTCATCAAATTGATATAATTCTTTCATTCTTCATTTTAGAACAAATCCCAAAAGCTACAACTCCATAGTTAACACTAAATACCGGCAGACTGTTCTGCGGGCTCTTCACTTGTTTGAGTTTCAGGTATATATTCTTCACCTTCCGGCCCTTTTGGAGTGGGAGGATTCTTTGGTGTAGTTCCCGAGAATGTCATGATAAAACTCCCTACATCTCTCATGTCGGAAGGTGAAAGTTTACTTTGCCATGAAATCATCCCCTTTTGTGAGACGCCATATTTAATGGTTTTGAAAATATCATTGATGCTGCCACCATGAATCCAGAACTTGTCGGTAAAATTCGGCCCGATGAGTCCTTGCCCTTCAGGCGCATGGCAAGCAATGCAATCACGATTATAAATAGCTTTTCCATTGGCTAGCGCTTCTGTTGCATCACTAAACTCTACATTTATTTCATCAATTGCGCCTCCTTCCAAAGCCAATTTTGCTTCCATGGATATCCTGGCATCTTCCATAGCAATTTCATACTCCTCGTGCATCAAGGGCAAATCAAAGGCATGATATGCCAAAAAGTAAACTATGCCCCAAGCTATTGTAAAATAAAATAACCATTTCCACCACGGAGGCAGATGGTTGTCTAATTCACGAATGCCATCATAGTTATGATCCAGCAAAACAGAAGCTTCCTTCTCAATCGGAACAGAATCTGTTGCCTTGCTCATCATCCTATTCCACCAGGATTTTTCCTCTTCAGGCTCGTATTTTACTCCCATTTCCTGAGCGCGTTGCTTTTTATTTTCGATCATTATGGATTTGATGATATTGATCAAATAAATTCCAATAATAAGGATCAAAACAGCCACCACCAGAACGAAACTCAACACAACAATTAGCATGGTCTCAAGATTGGCAGAAGCAGACTCACTTCCCTGCGCAAAAACAGGGACGGTTAATGCAAGGGTTATAAACAACATAAATATTCTTTTTAACCAAAGGGCTTTTATATTAGAAAATAGCATAACTATTATTTTTTTTGAATCTTCAAATTAGTTTTTGTTCCATCCGTCTCATCATCAAATGGAAGGCTCCTCATTTTTTCTATATACTTTTTGTCAAGAAATATAATCCAGACCAACATGAAGGTAAAAAATACGAAAAAAAGGATCAGTGATATGATTGGCCAAATCTCGATGTTTGGTATCTGCTCAAAATAATGTTTAAACATATCTCTTATTTTAAATTATTCATCAGACGCCGTTTCCTGAACATTTATATCCGTTCCGAGACGTTGCAGGTAGGCAATTAGAGCGATGATATCAAGGTTGGGATCAGTTTCTATGTTCTCAATTTTGAGCTGTGCCACAATCTTATCTGCTTGTTGCTGCATATTTTCGATCACCTGATCTTCGAAGCCTTCTTCATACGGTACGCCAAGTGTACGCATAGCGCTTATTTTGTCAGGAGTCTTTTCCTGATCATAATAATTCTCATATAGCCATGGATATCGCGGCATTAACGATCTCTGGGAAGTACTCGTCGGATCGTACATGTGATAATAGTGCCAGGAATCAGGTCTTGCGCCTCCTTCCCGATGAAGATCCGGCCCGGTTCTTTTTGATCCCCAAAGGAAAGGGTGATCATAGACAAACTCTCCGGCTTTGGAATATTCACCATACCGCTCGGTTTCCCAGCGGAAGGGACGGATCATTTGAGAATGACAGGAAACACATCCTTCACGTATGTAAATATCTCTTCCTTCTAATTCTAAGGGAGTATAGGGTTTTACTGCAGCAATAGTTGGTATATTAGATTTTATCAGGAATGTAGGAACTATTTCTATGATACCACCGATCAAAATAGCCACCAATGCAAGTCCTGCAAAAAGCACAGGTTTCCTTTCCAGCACACTGTGCCAGTGTTCTCCTTTTATCACCTTTTTCTCCAATGCGGGCGCTTCAGCTTCTTCGTTGGCAACAAACTTTCCGGCAACTGCAGTTTTATATAAATTATATACCATCACTAAAACCCCAATCCAATATATGATTCCTCCGAAGGCCCTCAACATATACATGGGGACAATTTGAGTGACGGTTTCAAGGAAGTTAGGATACGCTAAAATCCCATCAGGGGTAAATTGCTTCCACATTAAACTTTGCACGAAAAACGATGCATATAACGGTAGCGCATAGAAAACGATGCCTAAGGAACCAATCCAGAAATGGAAATTGGCCAGTTTAGTTGAATAAAGTTTGATATTCCACATTTTGGGTATCATCCAGTATAGAATACCAAAAGTCAGGAATCCGTTCCATCCCAGCGTACCGATATGAACGTGGGCAATGATATAATCCGTGTAGTGCGCTACAGCGTTGAAACTTTTCAATGAAAGCATCGGGCCTTCAAAAGTTGACATGCCATAGGCAGTTACCGCTACCACCATAAATTTCAATACCGGCTCTTCTCTCACCCGGTCCCAGGCGCCTCTCAATGTGAGCAGGCCGTTCAACATGCCCCCCCAGGAAGGAGCGATTAGCATAATAGAAAAAACAACCCCTAAGGATTGTGCCCAGTCAGGTAATGCCGTATACAACAAATGGTGAGGCCCTGCCCAGATATATATAAATATCAGGGACCAAAAGTGAATGATGGATAGTTTATATGAATAAACTGGCCGGTTCGCAGCTTTGGGCATGAAATAATACATCAAACCTAAAAATGGAGTAGTCAGGAAAAAGGCTACGGCATTGTGCCCGTACCACCACTGAACCAACGCGTCCTGAACACCTGCATACCACGAATAGCTTTTCAGAAAGTCTACCGGCAATTCAAATGAATTTACAATATGGAGTACTGCCACAGTTATGAATGAAGCCAAATAAAACCAAATGGCTACATACATATGGCGTTCTCTTCTCTTTATAATGGTGCCAATCATATTGACGCCAAATACAACCCAAATCACTGTGATGGCAATATCGATTGGCCATTCCAATTCAGCATATTCCTTGGAGGTAGTAAAACCTAAAGGCAGGGTCACCACGGCAGCGACAATGATCAGTTGCCACCCCCAAAAGTGCGTCCAACTTAAAGCGTCATTAAACATCCTTGCTTTGAGCAGTCTCTGCATGGAATAATATGCGCCTGCAAAAAACATATTCCCCACAAAGGCAAAGATGACCGCATTGGTGTGTAAAGGGCGAAGCCTGCCGAAACTGTTCCATCCGGCATGCCAATCTCCCAGGAGATTTGGGTAAAACATTACCAGGGCGATGTGGATGCCTACTAACATCCCGATTGTGCCCCACACTACTGTTGCGATAGCAAAATACTTGACTACCTTATTGTCGTAGCTAAATTTCTCAATTTGCATTTCAAAGTGGTTATTTATTAAATATAACTTGCCAGGTGAAAAAATTTAAAGAGCAAATACACCAGCTCAATACATCCAAATATATGACAATTGTTATTTAATTTGAAAATTTTTAATGAAAGATGAGTTTTATAAAAATTATTTTAAAATAGCAAAGAACTTGCGTGTTGAAATGTTAGGATATTGAACGGTGTGTTTGACAAAATTGACTTACTTTTTCTCCTTGTCGGGATCAAGTTTATCCTCATCTGATTTTGAATCCCTGCCTGTTCGGTAGGCAGGCTTTTTATCATCAAATAGCATGCGCACTGAAGGGGAATATGTATCGTCATACTGACCGGAATTGACTGCCCAGATAAATATGCCCAGGAAAAACACGGCAACGACCACACTTATAATTATCAATAGAATAATAACTGACATGCTATACCAACTTTTTAATTTTTGCCATAAGATTCGTAACTGCTGTTGCAAATATCACAACTGAAATGCTACTTAAAGGCATTAGGATTGCTGCGACCAAAGGCGTCAATTTTCCTGTTAAGGCAAAACTAATTCCCAGGACATTATACAAGAATGAAATTATAAAAGCAACAATAACGATATTATGGGATACCTTGGCAAACTTTATAAAATCAGGCAGAAGCTTCAGTGCATTTGAAGTCATAATGGCATCAGAAGCCGGGGTAAAATTGGAAGTATCGTCAGTTACGGAAATGCCAATGTTACTTTGCCGGAGGGCTCCCGCATCATTGAGCCCATCTCCAATCATTAGTACATCTTCATTTTGTTGCTGAAGTTTTACGATGTAATCGAGTTTATCCTGTGGTGATTGTTTGAATTTATAGTTTGCAGAATTCCCAAAGAGTTCAATTAACCGCTGCTCTTCATTCTTATTATCACCGGTAAGAATCGAAAAACCAAATCTGGATTTTAAAAAAACAACGATTTCTTTCAGTCCTTCCCGGTACTTATTTTCAATTTTAAACCTTCCCAATAACCTGGCATTTTTGGAAACAAATATTTGTGTGGCGTCAGTTTTTTCTAAGGCATTATAACTGCCTGTATTCACAAAATCCCAGTTGCCCAGCTTATACGCATCTCCCTCTACTTCTGCCTGCAAACCGGAACCGGTAATTTCCTGGTATTTATCGAGGCTTATGTTGTCTGTGTTTTCATCAATACTCTCTGCCAAAATCCTGCTCAACGGATGCGTGGAGTTTATGGCCAGTGCCTTTATATTTTTAAAATCATCTTTTTCTACCTCGACACCCTCATAGTTCACTTCGCTGGTTTGATTGTAGGTGATGGTACCGGTTTTGTCGAAAACAATATGCGAGATGTTAAGTAATCGCTCAATTACATTCACATTTTTTATGTAAAAATTTCGCTTGCCAAATATCCTCATTGCAGACCCAAGGGTAAATGGAGCAGACAAAGTCAAGGCACACGGACAGGCAACTATCAAAACAGCAGTAAGCACATTTAAAGCAATTTTAAAATCTTTTCCAACCCACAACCCAAATCCTGCCAGGGCGATTGCCAAAACAGCTACGGTGAAATATTTACTAATCTTGTTGATCAGCGACTCAAAGCCCTCATCTTTTTCTTTAGTAAAAGCATCATTATTCCATAGCTGGGTCAGGTAGCTTTGTGATACAGGTTTTACCACCTCCAGATTGATGCTTTCACCCAACTGCCTGCCTCCGGCATAAATGTATTCGCCACTTTTTTTTGCGACTGGATTCGCCTCACCGGTCACAAAACTGTAATCAATATTGGCGTGATCACTTTTCAACATGCTATCTGCCGGAATGATTTCCTGATTTCGAACATTAATCATATCTCCCTTTTCGATCTTGTTGACAGGAATACTTTTTAATATGCCATCCACATATTTATAAATTGCCAGCGGAAAATAGGATTTGTAATCACGCTCAAATGACAATCCCTGATAGGTGTAGTTTTGAAACCATCGCCCCACCAAAAGGAAGAATAGCAGACCAGATAAAGAGTCGAGATAACCAGGGCCAGACAAGGATATGATCTCATAAAGACTTCTCGTGAAAAGCACAATAATACCCAGGGAAATAGGTACGTCAATGTTAATGAACTTTTGTTTCAAACCAGACCAGGCAGATTTGAAATAATCGCTGGCGCAATAAAATACAACCGGCAATGAAAGTAGAATATTCAAATAGGCCAGAAAACGCTGAATATTTTTTTCCAATCCTTCAAATCCAAAATACTCCGGCAAACTTAACAGCATGATATTTCCAAAAGCAAATCCTGCTACTCCGATTTTTAGATATAAGCTTCGGTTTATGGATTTTTCATTTTTTTTGTTGCTGTCTTCAAGACTTATACTTGGCTCGTATCCAAGCGTTACCAGAAGTTCAACCAACTTTCTTACCGAGATAATTTCCGGATTGAAATCAGCGCTAAATTCTTTCTTAACAAAATTGACACGACTGTGAATGACCCCATCTGTAAGCTTGTACAAATTTTCCAGTAGCCAGATACAAGAGCTACAATGAATAGACGGAATGTAGAAGGTGACCTTGGCTTTTTCACCATCTTTAAAATCCAGGATCAGGTGGGTGATCTCTTCATTATCGAGGTAGGCATATTTGTCATCGAATTTTTTGCTTTTCAGACTAACGCCGGGATTTTGTTCAAGATCATAATACGTACACAGGTCATTTTGATTGAGGATTTCATACACAGTTTTGCAGCCATTGCAGCAGAAATCCTTGCCATCAAAAACGATGTGCTCACGATCGCAATTATCCCCGCAATGAAAGCAGCTAATTATTTCTGTTTTTCCCATTCCTATCTTCGTTTACGCCATAAGGTACCGCATACAAGGCGCTATGATTTTTTTGTATTGGCCGCTTTTTCCCTTTCAATAGTCTTCGTTTAACTGTATCGACTTAGAGTATATTATTTTCTTTTAATACAGCTTCGATATCTTGAATTGTCAATATCATTTTTCTGCTCTCCCCTAATCTTGTAAAACCTTGATGCTCAAAGTATGCTGATGACTTATCGTTCAAAGCATCTAATACCAGGGCTTTAAATCCAAATTTAGGATATAATTCATAAGTTGATTTAATAGCATCAATAAGAAGCAATGCCCCTAAATCTTCACCTCTGTATTTCTTATCCACACCAAGCATTCCTAGTAATACTACTGAAATATCCCTTATAGGTATATTTTCTTTTGGGAAATATTTCTTATGGATGTTTGAAAAACTTAGCGTATAAAAACCTATAACATTCGAATTATCATCTACTAATACAGTACAGCTCGTCAAATCCTTTGACTGCCAAATCAAAGCGTCTGAAATTATAAAGTCATTAATGAATGTTTCGCCACAATTGAATTTCGAAACTATGTGATTTTCATTTAGTCGCTCGAATCTCATTAACCAAATAACTTTTTGTATTTAGCCGCAGATTCTGACAGTTTTTTATTCGCTTGAACAGGACGATTCAATATTTCATAGAACAAAGTAGCGTCTTGTTCATTTTCTATAAGTTGTTGACTTTCCTCTATTCTTCTTTTTGAATCTTCAAGAAGTACTTTCATCATGTAGTCAGTCGTTGATCTAAATCCTCCCAGAACAGCTGCTTGCTCTAAAGTACTTTTATCTTGTGACGCTAATTTTATATTAATTCTTGCATCTTTTGTCGAGGTACGCATAGCATTATAAATTTAGAATATTGAATTATAACAAATGTACATACTATTTACATACCATAGGAGAAATTTAATGCATTTGTACGTACTTTTTACTCACAAAACTATTTGTACTAAAAATAACTAAAGTTTTGAATGACTTATAATGGGTCATATTCAAAGATTTTATGGGGAATAAGAATTTACAAGCATATTATTTTTTACCAGCAAAACCAGCGACCTTAGTCCTGCCTGGCAATCAATTCGATAATGATCTTCGTCATATCCGGCTCGGCTTTGTCGGCTGCTGCTAGAATCATTTCAAGTGTTACGACCTCTATTCTACCTTCTACGCCAAGATCCGTAATTACGGATATGGCAAAAACAGGAATCTCCATATGACGTGCCACAATATTTTCCGGAACAGTAGACATGCCCACCACGTCAGCGCCAATTGTACGGATATATTTGTATTCCGCCGGTGTTTCCAGAGTTGGTCCTGTGACACTAGCATACACTCCAGTATGTAATTTTATGCCAAATTCTTCTCCTATTTCCTGAGCCTGGGCAATCATCTTTTTGTCATACGGCTCACTCATATCGGGGAACCTCGGCCCGAATTCATCCAGATTTGGACCTCTCAGTGGATTGTCGGGATGCAAATTAATATGGTCATTTAGAATCATCAATTCACCAATTTCCTGATCCTTTCCCAATCCTCCACAAGCATTGGAAATAAACAGTTTCTCAATCCCTAGTAGCTTCATCACCCTAACCGGAAAAGTAATCTCTTTTGCAGAATACCCTTCATAATAATGAAAGCGGCCTTGCATCACAAGCACATTTTTACCGGCAATCTTCCCACAAATTAATTTTCCACTATGACTTTCTACGGTCGAAACAGGAAAATGTGGAATATCTGTATAATCAATCGTGCATTCTATTTCAATATCACTTACCAAACGCCCCAAACCGGTGCCGAGAATAATTCCAAATTGAGGCTTAGCCAGGTATTTACTTTGGATATATTTTGCAGCGTCAAAAAATTCTTCCATAACATCAGAAAATTAGAAGGTTTTTACCAAAATTGAGTTTAAATTGCGAAACTAAGAAATATTCACAAAATCTTTAGTAAATTATTACCTTAACTAAAGTTATTAACAATTTGTGAATTCAAATCATGATCGGGATCAAGTAGATAAAATTGATTATAATTTTTAAATTTGCCCGAAATTTTATTGAACCCTAAAAGATATTTTAATGAAGTTTATCGTTTCGTCCGCAGCATTACTGAAAGAGATCAATAACGTCAATGGTGTTATCACTACCAATCCCGTTGTTCCAATTCTCGAAAATTTTCTATTTGAAATTGAAGACGGCAGGCTGATTATCACTGCGTCAGACCTTCAAACTTCCATGATTACTGAGTTAGATGTGGAAGCAAAAGAAAATGGGAGCATTGCGGTGCCAGCAAAAATATTGCTGGAAACCTTGAAAAATCTGCCTGAACAACCTGTGACTTTTTCCATGGATGAAGAAACATATTCTATTGAAATCAGCAGCGATAACGGAAGGTATAAACTCGCTGGAGAGAATGCTGCAGATTTTCCAAAAATACCGGAAGTAACTGAGGGTCACAATATTGATATTTCTACTGACGCTTTGTCCAGCGCTATTTCGAATAGCATATTTGCAACAAGCAATGATGAGTTGAGACCGGCTATGACTGGGGTTTATATCAAACTTTCATCCACCAATACTACATTTGTTGCTACGGACGGACACAGATTGATCCGATACAGAAGAGTGGATGTTGCCTCTGAAGGAGATCATGATATTATAATTCCCAGAAAAGCGCTGAATCTTCTGAATACTACTTTCCCTGCTGAAAACTCTAATGTTACTGTAGAATTTAATAGTTCAAATGCGTTTTTTCATTTCAATAATATAAAAATGATCTGCCGTCTGATCGACGAGCGTTTCCCTGATTATGAAAATGTGATTCCCGCCGAAAATAATAATCATATGGGCATTAACAGATTGGAATTATTGAATTCTTTAAAAAGGATTTCCATTTATGCCAATAAAGCAACGAATCAGGTTAGACTGAAAATCACCGGAAGTGAACTACAAATTTCTGCGGAAGATCTTGATTTTTCAAGTGAAGCCAACGAGCGACTTTCTTGTGAGCATGATGGAGAAGATATCGAGATTGGATTCAACGGCAAATTTCTTATGGAGATGCTAAATAACCTCGACAGCAAAGACATTACTTTACAATTGTCTGAGCCAAATCGTGCAGGTCTTATCGTGCCTAAAGAGAAAAATGATAACGAAGACATTCTAATGCTCGTAATGCCGGTAATGCTGAGCAATTATGTGTAAGACAATGCATAACTGGCACAAGCGTCTCGCTTGTGCCTTATGTCATAGCAAGGTGAGACGCTTGCGCTATGGGTGCTATTATAAACAAAATTATCTGATTTTATAATCATTTTCCAATAATTAAAGAGGTCGCAGTTTTTAATCAGATAAATTCCTAACTTTTAACTGATGCCAATCTCACTACCTAATAATTCAAATAAAAAAATCGTTTATTTACAAGGATGGATTTCCATAGCTTGTAATGGATTTCTTTTTATTTTTAAATATTGGGCTGGTTTAGCTACCGGATCATTGGCTCTGATGGCTGATGCATGGCACACCCTTTCTGATTCGCTCAGCTCAATCATAGTTTTGATCGGAGCCAAAATTTCGCACATGCCACCTGACAAAGAGCATCCATTTGGTCATGGGCGGGCAGAACTCATTGCAGCCATTATTATTGGTGTAATCCTGGGCCTCATCGGCTTTGAATTTGCAAGTGAAAGTATCTCCAGATTAATAAATCATGAAAGTGTGGTGTATGGAAGCTTTGCCATTTGGGTTACTTCAATCTCGATAGTGGTCAAGGAAGTTCTTGCCCAATTTTCTTTTTGGGCTAGTCGCAAAACAGGGAACATATCATTAAAAGCTGATGGCTGGCACCACCGCAGCGATGCTATTTCCTCACTTATAATATTAGTCGGTATTTTTGTTGGCTCGCACTTTTGGTGGATTGATGGCCTCCTGGGGTTGATTGTGTCACTACTTATATTTTATGCCGCATACATGATTATCAAAGAGGGCACCTATCCTCTCCTTGGTGAAAAACCAGATATTGATTTTCTTAATGAGCTAAAAACTATTGCCAAAGAAGCAAGCGGTATAGAAACTCACCTTCATCATGTACATCTGCATCGCTATGGAACGCATATTGAGTTGACCATGCACATCAGATTACCGAAGCATATAACCCTTGAAGAAGCACACGAAATAACCGATAGTATCGAAAAGGATCTGATCAAAAAACTAAATATAGTGGCGACCATACATATGGAACCGTTATTGTTTCTTAATCCGAAATAAATAGACAAATATTAGAATCTCCATAAATTTCCAGATATTCCATTGGTAAAGAAATATCAATTACCTTGATTCATTTCATCGGTCAAGGAAGCTTCTGACAATTTACGAAGTAATATTATATCAATGAGCGTGTGCGCGATCATCGCTGTCAGTATACCGAGATGCTCAGTCATCAATCCTATGACGCCGATTACCAAAACCATATACATGCCATAGTATGTCAATGGTAAATTGAAGGGATTTAAATATCCATGAATCAGTACAAACAGGATAGCGGTGATCCAAATACCCAACAAAGGTTGAATGGCTCCACGAAATAATAATTCTTCTCCTACTCCTGCACATATGGAAATAAATACAATTTGACCATTGGTAAGCTTTAATGGTTTGAACAGGCCTGCAAAAAAGTTTTTGGTTTTAACCATGATGGGCAATTCTATCATTTGCCAACCTGCTTTTGCCGTAATGATTCCAAATAATATTCCCGCAATTAGCTGGAGCCAGAGGGGTTCATATCCGCTTATAAAAACAATTATCCCTATATCTCTTACGTATGGGATTAAGACAGCTCCAATTCCTCCAAACACAACTAAAGTACCCAAAGCTAACCACATGATGGTTTTCTTTTTGATCATTCTGAAATAAGACTAGCTGCCGGTTTATCTAAAAACCAGTAAGTATTGTTGCTTTCATTTAAAACACGGCTGGCAGGATAGCTGGATGAAACTTTCTTCATATTCAAAATTTCCATGACCTTTTCAGCCTTTTTATCTCCCGTTACCAAAAAAGCGACGGAGCTAGCCCCGTTTATAACCTTACCGGATAGGCTAATCCTTCGCTGACCTGAATCAGGATGAGTTGTCACAACACAAAGATCTTCCGAATCCCACAACTCAATTTGATGAGGAAAAATGGAAGCCGTATGGCCATCATCTCCCAAGCCCAGAATCACTAAGTCAAATATAGGGAAAGCAGCGCCTGACGGACTAATATTGTTCAATTCCCTTTCATATAATTCGACCGCTTGCGCAGGAGTTAGCTCTCCCAATATGCGATGAATGTTTTGTTTTGGAATATTTATATGATTAAGCAAATACTGTTTAGTCATTCCATAATTGGAATCTTCGTCATCTGGAGGAACACATCGTTCATCCCCCCAATAAAAATGTACCTTGCTCCAATCAATATCGTCTTTATGGTTTTTGGCCAATTCTTCAAACCAGATTTTTGGGGTATTCCCTCCGGAAAGCGCCACATAAAAATCTCCTTCTTTCAGCTTCATCAAAATGATAAAATGATCTGTAAAAGCTTCAACAAGCTTTTCTGAATCATTAAAAATCATAACCTTTGGTTCCTTCATATTTTAGAAAATAAATAGGTCATTTTTATTTCGAAATGTTAAAATTAGAGATGAAAAGTAATTGATAAAGTTGGATTTCATCACCTAAGATCAATGTTAAATTTTTTCATCTTTTCTTTTACTCAATGTTCATTACGCAAGTCATGGCATTTTCATACGATCTTTAAACTCTCTAGAAAACCAGAACCTGGCGCCCAGTTCCCAGTCCCTAGCACCCAGTCCAACACACATCAAAGCTCACAATAAATGCCATCTTCGGCTAGATTTCTGCATGGATACCGCCAGGTAATTTCCGGTTCCTCAATCAATTGATCTGCCACATCCGGCCCCCAACTTCCTGCTGGATATCCAAAAAGTGGAGCCGTAGGATCATTTTTCCAATAGTCCAAAATGGGCTGAACAAATTCCCATGCTGCCTCAACAGCATCTCCCCTGGCATATAGTGTCGCATCACCAAGCATGACATCGAGCAGCAATCGCTCATATGCACTGGGCACATAGGTTTGCCTCAGATCGGAATAATGGAAATCCATATTCACATTTTTCACCTCAAAACCCGCTCCGGGAACTTTCATTCCAAATTTCATCAGAATTCCCTCATCCGGCTGAATTCTAATAACCAACTGATTCCCTGTATTGCAAAAATCTTTGTTATCCACAAACAGTGTATGAGGTGTTGGTTTAAAATGGATTACCACCTCACTCACCCTGGTCGGCAGGCGCTTTCCGGTTCTGATATAAAAAGGTACTCCACCCCAGCGCCAGTTATCTATATAATATTTCATGGCCACAAAAGTCTCCGTTCGGCTGTTTGCATCGACACCCTTCTCCTCACGATAACCAACTAATTGTTTGCCTCTAACCGTCGCGGCTGTATATTGACCTCGAATGACAAGATGTGTTAAATCATCTGGGTTTAGTGGCCTCAAGGATTGAAAAACCTTTAATGTTTCGTTACGAATAGAAGTAGCCTCAATTGTTGTCGGAGGCTCCATCGCCACCAATGCTGCTACTTGTAGCAAATGATTTTGCACCATGTCGCGAAGCGCTCCCGAACCATCATAATATCCACCACGTCTCTCAACACCAATACTTTCTGATGTCGTGATTTCTACATGATGGACGAAGTTTCTGTTCCATAGGGGCTCAAAAATTCCATTGGCAAATCGAGTTACCAGTAAATTTTGAACTGTTTCTTTTCCCAGATAGTGATCGATTCTATAAAGTTGATCTTCATTGAAATATTTCAACAAATCTTTGTTCAATGCCTTCCCTGAATTCAAATCATACCCGAAAGGCTTTTCTATAATAATTCGTTTCCAGCCAATTGATTTGCTCTGTCTGTTCAATTTATATTGCGCCAGATTTTTGGGAATAATGTTATAAAGACTTGGAGGGGTAGACAAATAGTAAAGGTAATTACCATTCGCCCCTACTTCATTGTCAATGCCTTCCAACCTGCTTTTCAACTTAGCATAATCATCAGCTTCAAATGTATTTAAAGCCTGATAATAAACTCTCTTCAGGAACTCGTCAATTCTATCTTTGAATTCCTCACCAAAATTGGCAAAAGATAAAATGCCTTTTTTCATCTTCTCCCTAAATACGTCATCACTCAAATTGGTTCGGCTCACACCTAATATTGCAGACTGATCTGGCAATAGATTTTGAGCGAAAAGGTCAAAAAGTGCCGGCACCAATTTACGATAGGTAAGATCTCCGGAGGCACCAAATATGACTAATAAATGATTTTCTGCTTTGGTCATTGTATGATTATTTTAATACAAAAATGCTTAAAAAGCCTGATTGTTTTATAATACCTGAATTTTTTATTTCAACAGATAGGTTCCGATTTTATAGCATGTTCCAATTTTAATTTGACTTGAAGGTTAAAATTCAGCAGAGAAAATTTAACATTTGTTGGAAAGTGTACAAATCAAAATTAATTTTAGCGCAGCATTATAAATAATAAAATATATGAATAAGATCTTTTTAAAATCCTTAACAACAGTTTTATTACTGTTAATAATGACAAGCTTTTCTTTTGCACAAAAATCTTCCTTGTTCAATGGCAAAAATCTTGATGGATGGAGAGTTTATGGGACGGAAAAATGGTATGTGGAAGATGGTGAGTTGATCTGCGAGAGTGGTCCAGATGAAGCATATGGCTATTTGGCAACTGAAAAGTTTTATACAGACTTTGAGCTTAGTCTGGAATTTTATTTGATGGCAAATGGTAATAGCGGTGTGTTTTTTCGATCAACCATTGAAGGGACAAAAATCAAAGGATGGCAGGCCGAAGTAGAACCTAAAGGAGGAGAGACTGGCGGTATTTACGAATCATATGGACGAGGCTGGCTCATCAAACCTGAAAAGGAAAAGGATAAAGCTCAAAAGAAAGATGCCTGGAATAAAATGAAAATCCGTGTGGTCGGTGACCAGGTAACTACATGGATAAACGGCACAGAGATGATCAGCTTCTCAGATGAAAAAATCGGCAAAGCAGACGGTTCCATTGCGCTCCAAATTCATGATGGCGGTGGCATCAAAGTAAGATGGAGAAAATTAAAGGTGAAGGAGTTGTAGAACTTATGCATCATAAAAAATCCTCCGGTTTTGTCGGGGGATTTTAATTATATATTATTTCTAATCACATTTATACTCTTCTCCCTAAAGACGTCATCACTCAAATTGGTTCGGCTCACGCTTCATATTGCAGACTGCTCTGGCAATAGATTTTGAGCCAAAAGGTTATAAAGTGCTGAATAAATTTGCGATAGGCAAGATCTCGGACGCGCCAAACATGACGAATATATGATTTTTTGCTTTGGTCATTGTGTAATAATTTATTAAAAGCGCTCAAAAACCATGATTAATTAAGAAAATTTCATTTTTTTATATAAATCTTAATAAAAAATCACTCCTTCCCAACCAAAAGTATATAAATAGTGTCTAAACGAAAACAGCCTTTCTTTATAAGAATCATTTAGGTGCGTTTTAGATATGCACTATATGAGTTCTATTTTTAACTGAAAATTACATTTTATTGATTTTTATTAGGATCACAAGTATTTTTGTAAAATTAAAATTAACGATTATGCACAAAAACTTTTTAGCATTCATGTCTACAGTGTTAACACTGTTAATCATGACAACTTTTTCATTTGCAAAAAAACCAGAATTATTCAACGGGAAAAATCTTGACGGTTGGAAAATATATGGGACGGAAAAATGGTATGTGGAAGATGGTGAACTGATATGTGAGAGTGGGCCAGACGAAGCTTATGGGTATTTGGCTACAGAAAAGTTTTATAAAGATTTTGAACTTACCCTGGAGTTTTATTTACTGGCTAATGGTAATAGCGGCGTCTTTTTTCGATCAACCATAGATGGTACGAAAATAAAAGGATGGCAGGCCGAAGTTGAACCAAAAGGGGGGGCAACAGGCGGAATATACGAATCTTATGGGCGAGGCTGGCTGGAAAAGCCTTTAAAAGAACTGGATAAGGCTCAGAAAAAAAATGATTGGAATAAGATGAAAATCCTTGTGGTCGGAAACCGTGTAACAACCTGGCTAAACGGAATAAAAATGGTTTCTCTCAAAGATAACAAATTAGGAAAAGCTGACGGATCCATTGCCCTTCAGATTCATGATGGCGGTGGCATCAAAGTAAGATGGAGAAAATTGAAAATTAAGGAGTTGTAGAAATAATTTCATTAAGATCCTCCGGTTTAGCCGGGGGATTTATCTTCCCAATTTGTCGCACTTTCCCTAACTTCTTTCTCCCAACTCAGATACGCATCCCATAAATTATTCGATATCTCAACTTGATCATTGGCAAGATTGTTATGCTCACTCAAATCCTGATCAAGGTTATATAATTCGATTGGTTGATTACCTATTTTTACCAATTTCCAGGGGCCTTTCCTCACTGCGATTTCATCATCCATTTTCCAAAATAGGGTACGGTCAGGAAGGCTTTTATTCTCTAATAAAAGTGAATTGATTTTTATTCCATCTATTATTTTTCCCTTTGGAATTTCTGCTCCTGCCAAGTCGGCAAAAGTGGGATACAAATCCATGGTCATGGTTGTTTCATCGCTTTCGATTCCCGCATTGATCTTTTCCGGCCACCAGGCAATAAAAGGAACGCGGTGACCACCTTCATAGACTTCTGCCTTCTGCCCTCGTAAAGGACCATTGCTGGAGATATTTTTAAACTGATGATTATAATGAATATATCCCCCGTTGTCCGAAGTAAAAATCACCAGCGTATTTTGATCAATATTTAATTCTTTCAGGGTATTTATAATTTCCCCTACACTCTGATCCACAGCTTCCACCATCGCTTTTACATGTGGCAGCACATTTTCCCTGTCTGGGATGATTCCCCATTTATCATTTTCATAGGAAATTCCTTTCTCCCTGTGAGGCGGATCATTTGGCCCCTGCCATGGGAAATGGATGGCCAGGTGCGCCACATATAAAAAGAACGGTTTGTCTTTATTTTGTTTAATAAACGAACTACTGTGCTTCGTAATCAGCTCAACACTATAGCCTTTTTCCATGGCCGGTGTGTTGTTATGCTTCCAGTCTTCACGCCCCCAGCGATCTATGTGAGAATGGTGGTCTCCATCCCCAGCGCCCAATCCGACAAAATCATCGAATCCCTGGCTGGATGGTAAAAAAGGCTCCTGATACCCGAGGTGCCATTTGCCATACATGCCGGTGGCATACCCCTCATTTTTGAGCATTTCTGCCATAGTAACCACCTCAAGTGGCATGCCTTCATCATATTGTGTTTTTCCACTTAAAGGGCCTTCGAATTTTTCACCCAATCTATTTTGATACATCCCCGAAAGTAAGGCTGCCCTGGTAGGCGTACACATTGGACCATTGGTATGAAAATCCGTTAAGCGGATCCCTTCCTTTGCCAGCCGGTCAATATTTGGCGTTAGATTAGTGATATTACCATAACACCCCACATCCCCATAACCAAGATCATCAATGAGGATAAGGACAATATTTGGCTTTTCCGCTTGTTGATTTTCAGGTGTACACCCAAATTGGAAGATTAAAAAAATTAATGAGAAGGGAAGAACCCATTTTTTATAAAAAATTTTCATGTCTAAATTGGTGTATGTCTAAGAAATCTCTCTTAATATTTAACAAAAAAAACAAACATTTTGATTCACCAAAATTATAAGGATTAAATCACCGGATATTCCCATGGCTTTCGATATTCCCTCCTCATCATTTTTTTTGCTTCCTCATCTCCCACTATCATCTGCTTTTCACCATTCCAATCTATACTTCTTCGCAACTTGTATGACATAATTGCCAACAAGCTCATGGTGGTAGCATAATGAGAATTTTCGATATCTGCAGCCGGTTTGCTGTCCGTTTTTATGGCCTTTATAAAATCATCCCAAAGTTCCGGAATGTTTTGCTGATCAGGCAGGTGCAGGGTATGGCCCATATGCTCCTCTTGACCTCCTTTTGTGCTTGGATAGAATGTCCAGCCATCGAGCCAGCCCATATGAAAAGTGCCTTTGGTTCCATAAAAATGCACACCAATATTATGCTTTTCACTTTTTGATCCTCCGATTCTCCGGTGTTCCCATTGTGCGGTAAACGACTCGAATTCAAAGGTTGCAGTCTGCCAGTCAGGTGCATTAGCAAGGCTATCTGCATTAAATACACCTCCTGTTGAATAAACGGTTTTCGGGTGTTTTTCCTCTGACCACCAAAGAATTTGATCCATCCAGTGAACGCCCCAATCCGCACACATTCCATTGGAATAATCGAGGTAATTCCTGAATCCTTTCGGATGCATGCCCGGATTATAATTGTGCTTTGGCGCCGGGCCACACCACATATCCCAATCCAATCCTTTTGGTGCCTCTTCATCTGGTCTTGGGCGACTATCATGGTAATCATAATCCACAAAAGCTTTGACCATTTTTATATCTCCAACTTTCCCGGATTTCAAAAATTCCATTCCTGCCACATTATGCGGACCTACATGGCGATGCAATCCCACCTGAACAACGCCTCCATACTTTTTCTGTGCAGCAACAATCGCCCTGCCTTCATTGATCGTGTGCGCGATGGGCTTTTCGAGATAAACATGACAACCGTTCTGTAGTGCCTTAATTGCCGGCAAAGCGTGCCAATGGTCAGGGGTCGCAACAATGGCAATTTCCGGCTTTTCTTTTTTGAGCAATTCACGATAATCTTTGTAAAGCTTAGGGGCGTTCCCTGTCAATTCTTTAATCTTGTCAACGGCCTTATCCAATTGATTTTGATCTACATCACACAGCGCAACCGCTTTGCAACTTCCGGATTTAAGGGCTGTCATTAAAATATTCATTCCCCACCATCCGGCTCCAATCAATGCTGTAGTATACACCTTGTGTTTTTTAGCAAGTACAATATTTGGGAAAGCGCTTACCGCAACCCCACTAATGGCGCTTTTTATAATAAATTCTCTTCTTTGCATGTTCTTTTATTTAGTGCTACTGCCTCCTCCCACCACCTACTGCCACTGCTTACTGCCTCCTACTACTGCCACTTGCTCCTGCCTACTTAATTCTTCTCTAACTCCACGTCCTGTCCCAGCTCTGATCTTTATCCCATTCTGGCGTTGGCGCAAAATATTTTTCGCCTTCTCGCAAATGTTCTTTGATCACATCTCCATTCAAATCTACACCAAGCCCGGGTGTTTCAGGAACTTTCACAAAACCATTTTTCAAAATTGGTTTTTCAATTCCTTTGACTAAATCTTCCCACCATGGGGTATCGACATCATGGTGCTCAAGGGCCACAAAATTTTCTGTCGCCGCAGCACAATGTACGTTAGCGAGGAATGAAATTGGCGTGCCCGCAAAATGCATCGCCATTGCGATTCCATGCTCTTCAGCATAGTCTCCAATTTTCTTGGTTTCCAAAATCCCGCCTGCTGAAGCCAGATCAGGATGCACCATATCCACAGCTTTTTTATCAATAAGTTTAATGAATTCCTCCTTACCAAAAATGTCTTCCCCCGTAAGGGTAGGTGTCGTGATAGCTTCAGTAATTTGCCTCCACTGATCGTGATACATCCATGGTACCATATCCTCCAGCCACGCCAACTGATATTTTTCTACTGCATTCCCAAGCCTGATACATGAATTTACACCAATATGGCCAAAATGATCCGCCGCCATTGGGATCTCATAACCCACAATATCCCTTACCTGGCTTACATATTCCACCATTTTTTCCAAACCAAGATCTGTGATCTGAATTCTGGTGAATGGGTGTTTGGTCATGCCATACGATCCCGGCTGATCGGACCATTGCTTGCTTTGATCCCACACATCAGCACCAATTAAGGTGCCCTGGATGTCTTTCACTAACTGAACCCCAAAGTCCATTTTCAAAAAAGTGAACCCTTGTTCCATCCTGGATTTCATTCTGGTCGCGTACACTTTTGGATCTTTTGAAGAAGGAGTGTCCGCATAAATCCGTATGTTATCCCGGTACTTTCCTCCCAACAATTGATATACCGGAACTCCATACGCTTTACCGGCCAAATCCCAAAGAGCCATTTCAACTCCTGAAACTCCTCCCCCCTGTCGACCTTGACCACCAAATTGCTTCATCATCTTAAAAAGTTGCTCAATGTTGCACGGATTTTTACCCAATAATCTGCTTTTAAGAAACAAGGCATATTTCGGACTTCCATGGTCACGAACTTCACCAAGACCATAAACACCCTGGTTCGTATCGATTTTTATAATTGGCGCCTTTGAAGTATAAGCAATTCTAAGGTCTGTAATCTTAAGTTCTGTAGGACTGGAACTACGATTCACTTTTTGAGTAGAATATTCAAGTTCCTTTTCTACATTGCCATCAAACATATAGCCAAGAGCGAGGCCACCAAGTCCTGCTTTTTGGATAAAATCCCTTCTCGAATGATTCGGCTTTTCTTTTGGTGAGGATAAAATTTTCTTTAGGCGATTTGAAATGTTTTTTGGGTACATTTAGGTTATTATTTTGAGATTAGAAATTATCTAACTATAATTATCCTAATTTTTTTGATGAAATTCAACTAAAATCGTCAATAGAAACCATAATACCCAAAAGCAGCATTTTCAATAACGACACATGAATAGTACTAAGATCTTATATAAAATTTTGCTTGGTGGGGCATTTGCCTGCCTGCTGGCCTTTGTAGGAATCCTGATTTTTGGCGCCTCAATAGGAACAGGACCATTTCTGACCCTGTTTTTTATCTTGTTAGCACTAAGTTTCAATGGATTTACACGTCTTAAAAGTTTCTCTTACACCGTATGGATATTTGCCGCAGTCACCATCTCGATGTATTTTCCTCAATTATTTCTGAAAGCAGGAAATTTTGAGTTGAAAGGACTGATCGTACCATTATTACAAATCATCATGTTTGGTATGGGATCACAGATGAGCGTCAAGGATTTTGCCGGAGTGATCAAAATGCCAAAAGGGGTCATTATCGGTTTAATTTGCCAATTCACCATCATGCCGATCATTGGGATTACCATTGCATCTTCATTTGGTTTTCCTCCTGAAATTGCTGCAGGTATCGTTTTGGTAGGTTCCTCGCCAAGTGGATTGGCGTCAAACGTAATGTCATTCATCGCTAAAGCAAATCTGGCGCTTTCCGTCACACTAACGACAATCGCTACACTTTTAGCTCCATTGATCACACCTACACTCATGAGTTGGCTTGCTCAACAGTATGTGCCGATCGATTTTTGGAATATGATGCTGGGTATATTTAACATGGTGATTTTGCCAATTGTTGCCGGATTGGTCTTCAATGCTATTGCATATGGAATAGCGAAAAGGAAAAGCATTATAATTCAGCTAATCGTTTCCTTATTAATTATCGGCGGCAAAAATTTGATCTTTTATTTAACAGCAGAACCAAGTATCGATGCCGTATTACAAAGTTTATTTATGGATACGTTTTGGTTTATTCTGCTTCCAATCGCCGGTGGATTCATTTTTAAAGCTGTAGTGAAAGGCTCAAAAGAAAAGCTTGGTAAAGCTATGGCCTTGGTTTCAATGATTGGAATTGGAATCATTATCACCATCATCACTGCAGCTGGAAGAGATAGCCTGTTGGAGATGGGGCTTCTATTGATATTTGCCTGCCTGATACATAATCTATTAGGCTACTTCCTTGGTTACTGGACCTGCAAATTGGTGGGGATGGATGAAAAATCATGCAGAACTATTGCCCTGGAAGTGGGGATGCAGAATGGTGGATTGGCCTCAGGTATTGCTTTGCAAATGGGAAAAGTAGCCACTGTTGGCCTGGCTCCGGCAGTGTTTGGCCCAATGATGAACATCACGGGTTCTTCACTGGCAACTTATTGGCGTGATAAAAAATGAACCTGGCCAATCCAGGAGATAATTATTTATATTAATAATGAGCAATTAATTAAGAATTGTTTGTGAATTTTAGAAATGCAAGACAAGACATAATTTTTATATAATAAATTTGAAACCACAATGAAAAAGATATTGACAATTGCCCTTGGAATATTGGTATCGGCCAATTCCTTATTTGCCCAAACAATTATCTCTGATGATTTGATGAATTTTTATACCGCCGAATGGGAAGGGGGCCGGACAAAAGACGGGAGGCCAAAAGTTTCTGATGATCTGCTTAAGAGATTAAAAAATATTTCCATTGAAGAAGCTTGGGGAGTATTGCGAGGCGAAGGATATAACAACCAGTTTGAAAGCGGATGGAAAATGCTTCATGAAGATGAGGCGTTTGTGGGCCGGGCACTTACCGCCCAGTACATGCCGTTACGCCCAGGGGTAAACGAAAGGATATTAGAAAAGGGTCATGCAGCCGGGCAAATTGGCGCCTCCAACTCATGGCCAATAGATATGTTGCAAGAAGGTGATGTGTACGTGGCTGATTGCTATGGCAAAGTGATCAATGGAACCCTTATTGGGGATAATCTTGGTAATGCCATTTATGCAAAATCAAAAACAGGTGTGATATTTGACGCCGGATCTCGTGACCTGGAAGGGCTTTCCAAAATAGAAGGATTCAACGCCTACGTGCGCGACTGGGATCCATCGTACTTAACGGAAGCCATGCTCACGGGAGTCAATCACCCAATCCGGATTGGTAGAGCTACTGTTTTTCCGGGCGATGCTATCTTAGCAAAAAAAGAAGGCGTAATTTTTATTCCTCCACATCTATTGGAAAAAGTAGTGATTACTGCTGAGTTTATCGGTCTGAAAGATTCCTTTGGCCATCAAAAACTTAGAGAAGGAGTTTATACTCCGGGGCAGATCGATGGAAGATGGTCCGATGACATCAAAGATGCTTTCCTGAAGTGGATCGACGCCAATCCTGACAAGGTGCCTATGAGCAGGAAAGAGCTGGATGAATACCTGAAGAACCGAACCTGGTGAGAAAAATAGAGGATAGAAGTTAGATAGAAGATAGAATTGTCTGTTCATGATAAAAAGTTGATAATTCATGGATAACAGAAACCAGCAAAATACACAGCAGGATTTTCAATTACTTTGATTCTGTAAAGAAAGATTTACCGAAAGCATACTTCGATATTATTGAAATGGAGAAAGGTGTTTAAAGAGGAATTTCTAATAAAAAGATAGAAATGAAGGCTGATAATAAAAAAAAGTGGTTTTCCATTTTCAAATATGGAAAACTACTTTGTTCTAGACATTAACTTTGGTTTAAAATAAATAATCGATTGTGATTAAGTTATTATATTTCCCTTTACCATAATAATAGGATAATTTGAACTTGTCTGAGATCATATATTCTGCTCCCACATGTACACCAATATAAGCTGACACCTTTCTTTCAATGGTACTCATTCCCATATTTTTAGGATATCCTATATGTATTCCCAGAGAGCTCATTATTCCTAAATGAAACCTGGATTCGGGGAAAAAAATATACCTCCCCCAGGCTCCTGTAGAAAGCCAATTTATATTATTTATAGAAGGTATTGGCTCCGTACCTACAATTGAATAATCTGGAACCCAGTCTAAAATAGCCCAATAAAGAGAAACATCTCCTCCAACGATTATGTGTTTGTTTATTGTTTTTCCAATTCCAATCGACAAGGCCCTGACGTATTCAATTTTCCTATTAATTGGTATTATAAAGGTAGCAATCATATTTGCCGAGGGGGCGATAGGTATATTCTCCCATCCAAACCCAACGCCCATAGACAAACTCAATCCTTTTCCGTTTTGTCCGTACAAACCAATTGAAAGGAAAGAAAAAATAAACACAAAAAAAATTAATCTCATAACCGAAGTATCAAAATAATTATTATCTATGAATATTTCTTATTACTGCGTTTGAGGTAAAAATAAAAGTATCCAAATAAAGACTATAAGAATCTTGTTTTCTATACTTATGTAGCTATTATAATCTTCATTGAAGAATAAAATTACCTTTTTAATAACAAATAACTCTATTACCGCCAAATTCGGTTGATTTTTCAGGATTTCAATTTTTCAAGACACTCTAAAGGTTTAAAGTTCTTCAATATTTTTTTGATTTTTAGCGGTACTCCTAAATCCAATTCCTGTTTT
>SDBV01001083.1_pt1 | contig 40363 bp, 24 predicted proteins | sample 2277081 | NCBI WGS metagenome assembly SDBV01 (sample SAMN10402039, study PRJNA504765) | marine sediment metagenome | isolation source: marine sediment core GS10_PC15, 223 cmbsf | place: Arctic Ocean: Southern Knipovich Ridge | collected 2010
GTTGCGGGTGGCTGGAATGTCTCGCATCTTAGGAACGTTGAGGCCTACAACCCCATGACAAACGCCTGGACGATCAAGAGCCCAAGGCCATCGGTTCAGACCACCGCAACCGCTGGGGTGGTGAACGGCATACTTTACACCGCAGGTGGTACAAATTGCTGTGTCGCTATCGCGGAAACGCGGGGCTACGACCCAATAACGGATTCATGGACGACACCAAAGGCCTCAATGTCAGCGCCTCGGCAGGAATCAGCCGGGGGTGTGATAGACGGCATCCTGTACGTCGCAGGCGGGTTTGGGTATGGCAACATTGGCGCTGTTACCACGCTTGAGGCGTACGATCCTGCCGCTAACTCCTGGACCACTAAGACTCCAATGCCTACGAAGCGAGCTGATATGGCCGCCGGCGTAGTGAATGGTATTCTTTACGTCGTAGGAGGTCGGGATGGCAGCATTCCTTTTGCCACGCTTGAGGCCTACAATCCTGCCACTAATTCATGGACCACATTGTCACCAATGCCCACGGCGAGGTTTCAGTCGGACGCAGGCGTGATTAACGGCATCCTTTACGTCGTGGGAGGGCGCGATATGAACGATGCTTTGGCCACGGTTGAGGCCTACGATCCGCTGACTGATACCTGGTCAACCATGGATCCAATGCCTACTGCGCGAGCAATGCCGGTATCTGCAGTGATAAACGGCCAACTCTACGTTGCGGGGGGACATCGTTTAGTTGGTGGTGTCAGCATGCCCAGTGTCGCTACGCTCGAGGTTTTCACACCTCTTGTCATCCCACCTGACAGCGACGGGGACGGGGTCCCCGACGACGAGGACGCCTTTCCAAATGACCCCACCGAGTGGTCCGACAATGACGGCGACGGCGACGGCGACAACGCCGATACGGACGACGACAACGACGGTCTCTCTGATGACGACGAAGCCGCGATCGGTACCGATCCCAACCTGGCCGACACCGATGGCGACGGGGTCAATGACGGGGACGACCCGTTCCCGCTGGACGGCGACGTTTCCACGATTGAAGATTTCATCGTCTTTCTGCGCGACGACATCTTGTCCGAAGAACTGGTTCCGGACGAAGACTTTAAGAATCCCAAAATGCGCCGTCCTTTGCAGAACAAACTGACCGCGCTGATCGACTTGGTCCGCGAAGCCGATTCGGCCCCCGACGAGTTGACCCGGACGGCCATTCTCCTGGAGGCGATCGACAAGCTCGAGCGTGACATCATGGCCAAGACCGATGGGTTCGACGGTGGGAATCCCAACAACGACTGGATCGTCTCTCCGAACGCCCACGAGCTTTATCTCCCGTTGGACGATCTATTGGACGCACTAATCGCTGAGCTCTGATTGAGATTCAGCCTGTTGCCCGGATCGGCAATGGCTGTGGTGAAATACAGTGCGGGCACGCGGCCCATTTTTGGGCCTTGAGGGTCATGGCGGAGAAGTATACACTTGTATATGTATCGGCCGCACGTAAAACCCCCGCCGCAAGGCCTGTGGCGGGGGTGGTGCCGACCACCGGGGAACAGGCCCGGGGGACCGTGGCTCGGTAACCACAAGAGAGCCCGGAGCCGAGCTGCGAAAAGCCTGAGAGCCGACCGGGACCGCTGCGCCGGACGAGACTTCCCGCCCGCACGCCGATGGATACGCGTTTTGGGCGTGTGGGTGGCTCGTTTCGGCCTGCCTCTCGGCGCGGGCAGTTCCGGCCGCGTCGGTCGCGGGCACCGCCGAAGGACAAGGCGCGTCGTTCCGCCGGCGGCTCATTTGAAGTCTATCAGCTCTCTCTGGCGGAACTCCAAGGCCCGCTGGCGCATCTCGCGCATCTCGGGCGTGAACCGACAGCCGAGGTCCCCACCGTCGGAAGCCTGCCCCAGACAAGGGCTCGTTGTTTTCAGGCGAAAATCCAAGAGCTTTTTGTCCTCGAATTGTGGATCGTCACTAATACACTGCTTGCCCTCTATGGCGTCGTCGACGTACTTACCAAACACACAGCAGTAGTCAATGGAGTTACCCGGTCTCTCGGCAATCACCGAGCCCAGAATGGAGTCCTCGACAGCACCACTTCCTCCCGTCTTGAACTCTAGCCAATCGACGATCGTACAGAACCGCAGCTTGCTGGGAGCCTCGCAGTACATTCGCCCGGTCAGGACGTTCTCTACCTGGGCTTTCCTGACCCCGCGAAGACGCAGATTAGAAGAGAAGAACACGGAATTGCGAACAGTGGCCGGCGTTTCAATACTTGAATCATGCATCCAAGCGCAGAAGCAATTCTCGATTTCGCAGTCGGGCCCCACGCGAAATCCTGTCCCCACCCCTCCCAGGATAACCGAGCGGATACGGGAAGAGCCGGCCAGGGACAGACAGATCGCGTCCCCGCCGGCGTCCGTATGTGCGATCACCAACCGCTCGACGGTCGTTCCGGGCGCATGAATCATCACCAGTTGGCTGACCACCCTCAGTGATCCGCCCGACCTGATCACCGGCCAGCAGCCTTTGCCGCCCCGCAGAATCAACCCCGTCTTCTGCTGATCGATGACAATCTTCTCGTAGTAAGAACCATTGTCCTGGATCTCGATCAGGCTGTTAAGCGGGGCAGCATCGATCGCCGCCTGGATGCCCTTGAAGTCGCCCTGGCCGTCCTGGCGGACGATGATCCTCTTGCCAAGCTGGGCGACGGCCTTTTTCAGTTCGACGAAGGAAGGCTTGCGCTGGATATCGGTCACCGGGCCGGTGCTGGCATAGTCGGCCTTGAGCTTTTCAAGAAGGTCTCGCAGTTCGAAAAGTTCCCCTTCATCGAGAAACTTGGCAGCTTGGGCGTAGAGCGTCTCGGCATCAGCTTCCCTTATGCCGGCCTTGGACGCCGCGCGTGCAACGCCCAGCGCGTTCTGGTTGGATGTGAACCAGGAGATCTGACCGTACTCCTGTTGGATGTCGGCCAGTTCGCCGTCTGCTTGGCTGAACAGGTCTCTTGCCTTGGCAAACTCCCGCTTCTGCATCAGCAGTTGCGCGTCCTTCGACCATTTCGCCGCCTGCCCGAAGGAAGCCTCGGCCAACGGATACAGATAGGGACCGATCTCGACGTCCAGCGAGCGTGCCTGTTTGAAATGCTCCTTTGCCAACGCCGTCTCGTCACACGACAGGTTCAGCAGCCCGGCCGCCAGCCGGTCGTCGGCGCTCTTGGGATCGACCACGAGCTGGAGCAACTTGTACACTACGTTAGAGTTCCGGTTCAGTTTTTTCCAGGCCACGGGCTCGGTGCCGCCCAGGTTCAGCTCTACCGTGATGCCCGTCCCGTCGACCTTAACCACGGTTCCAGGGTGGCCGGGACTCCTCAACTCGCTTCTCTTGTATGGCGGATCGCGATCTTTGATGTTGGCGATTATGCGGTCTTTCAGGGCCGCCATCCGCTGCACCTCCTGGCGACGCTGGGCCAGCCGGGCCGCAAAGTCCGGCTCCTCGAACGTCAGCTTCGCCAAGGCCGCCTCCGCGCCGCCAAAATCCCAGGCCGCCACCAGCGCGTCGGCGTCCCCAAGTGCCCCGGCGTAGTCTGCCTGGCGGAGCCGCTCCGCGTCGGCCCGCTGGGCGGCCTCTTCTTTGGCCTTCGCCGCTGCCGCCGCTGCCGCCGCCACCTTTTGTTGCGCCTCTTCGATCTTGGCGATCCGCCCAAGCGCGGCTTGTGTCAACTCCGAGGCGTCCACCTTGAACTGCGCCGCCATCACGTCGACCACCTCCCGCACCAGGTCGGCGTCGGCCGCCTCGGTCGCCAATTCGCTGGCCCTGAGCAACAGCACGAACCGCTTGGCCGGGTCTTCGCCCGATTGCTTTCCCAACTCCAGCAGCTTTCCGGCAACTTCCAGCTTCTCCGCCGCCGTGTCGGCCCCGGCGACGCCGTGGGCCTGGTCGATTTCCCGGGCAATCTTCTGCTGCGAGTCCTCTGAAGGAACCGGGGCTCTCTCGGGCTCCACGATACGCCAAACCACTTTGACTACCCGGTCCTCTCCCTCGACGATCTCGAAATCCTCCTCGAACGGCTGGAACTTCCGGCGGTCGATCCAAACCTTGTGCGGGCCGGCCGGCAACGGCACTTTGAGCTGCTGGGGTGTGGTTTCGATCTGCCCGTACAAGATGTCCCAGACTTGACCATCGATCATCAGCCTGGCGTCGGCGCGCTCTTCCGCGGGCCACTGAAGAACCAGGTGGGATCGGGGCGAATGCGCCGATATCCACTCGAAGGGGGAAACTCGTTCCTGCCGGCCGGCCTCGACCACCACACGCCTCTCGTTCGGCCGAAACCCTTCCCTGACCGCACCGATCTGATACTCGCCCGGCTCACAGGGAATCGTGAGCGGACCCGAGGCGGGAAACAGAAACCGCTTTTGACCGATACGCAGTGTCGTTTCCTTGCGTTCGTCCTCCGGCCAATCGAAGACCAGGGCAGTGGCGGTCCCCGGCTGACCGCCGCCGGATTTGACTGCCCAGGCGATCAGGATTGCCAGCAACAACACGCCGGCCGCCGCCGAGCCGATGACGATCGCCGGCCTTGCCCAGCGGCGCTGTTCAGTGCCCGGTGGCGGCGGGGGAGGCTTGATCTTCACCCGCTCCAAGAAACGCGTCAGCCCGGAAGATCGGGAACCGGCCGTGCCCTCCAGGGCCCGGCTTGCTGGGACCATCGGCGGCGTGCCCAGGGCTCGGGCCAACAGCCCCGGCAGGTCGCTGCTGGTGGCCAGCGGACCCACCGCGTCGGCCACCTCGGCCGGCGTGGCGAACCGGTCGGCCGGGTCCTTGGCCAGCATCCGATTGAGCACCGCAAGCAGCCCCTTGGGCACGTTGCCGCGGAAACGCCGCATCGGCGGCACGGGGTGCTTCAGATGGCCCTGCATCTTCTCGAACGCGTTCTCGTACTTCGAGCCGCTGAACGGGGCCCGGCCGCTCAGCAGCTTGTACAGCGTGCAGCCCAACGCATAGATATCTGCCCGAATGTCAACCGTGTGGGTGTCGGAAATCTGCTCCGGCGCCATGTAGTCCAGCGTGCCCAGGGCCTGGCCCTCGCGGGTCATCTCCTCGCCGGAGGGCTGTTGCGACTGGAATCGGGCCAGGCCCAGGTCCAACAGCTTCACCTCTCCCCGGACGGTGAGCATCAGGTTCGAGGGCTTCACGTCCCGGTGGACCAGGTCGTGCTCGCAGGCCGATTGCAGCCCCAGGGCCGCCTGGCGGATCAACTCGCAGGCATCGGCCACCGGCAGCGGCCCCAAACGCCGCACCAGTTTCGCCAGGTCCAGCCCGTCGACGTATTCCATCACCAGGAATCGCGTGCCCTCGACCTCCCGCGCATCGTGGGCGCGGACGATGTTGGGATGGTCCAGCCGGCCGACGGCTTCCATCTCTCGCTCGAACCGGGCGATCGCCCGATCGTCTTCCCGCCGGCCCTTGGGCAGCACCTTCAGTGCCACCACCCGCTTCAGCTTGGTGTGCCGCGCCTTGTAGACGGCGCCCATTCCCCCTTCGCCGAGCTTCTCCAGCAACTCGTATTCGCCCAGTTGGCCCAGGCCGGCCGACTCGGCGGTCGCCCGAGACCCCGACTTTCCCTCGACGAATTCCGGCTGGTAGGTGGCGGTCCTCTGCTCGGCCAGCTTGCCACGTACCGGCGGCGGTTCTGGGATGCCCGGCGGTTCGATCTGCAGCACCTGCCGCAACCGGCGGTCGTAGGCGGCCTTCTTCTGGGAATCCAACAGGCACACTCTGGCGGCGGCCACTTCTGCGAGCAACTCCCGGGCTGCCTGGGCGTGCTCGCCGGTTTGCAGGGCGTGCAGATCCGCCATCCGCTGATCGGCGGCGCGCTGTATCGCCTCCGGCCGATCCTCAAACAGCGGCAGCCCCAGCAGGCGGTAGTGGTCGGGCGGCCGCTGCCCAGGCGGAATTCCCAGCCAGGTACGATAGGGATCGAATGCTCCCGGCATCATTCTTCCCGCTGGTACAGTTACGCGAAGCCCCCGGAGTCAGTCCGTCGGCAGCACGAAATTCGGCTAACAAGGATCACCGAACCCCGGCCGCAAAGCCAATTCGTGGCCTACCCCAAGAGCACCATTATAGACCTCAGTGTCGGCTGCAACAATCCCTCCGCGCGATCAGCCGCCCAGCGTCGCCGTAACTCTCAGGTCCGAAACCTCCTGGGACGAGTCCAGGTCCTCCACCAGGACCTGGACGAACCTGACGCCAGTGTCCAACTCGAAGGTCTTCCGCCAGAACCTTTCCGGTCGGGGCTATGCTTCCAAAGCGTGGCGGGCGTGCTTGTCGACGCCGAATTGCCCGGGGGTGTTTGAAACGCTGCGGACCGCCGCGTACAATGGCGGCTGGTGTCTCTAATGGTAGCCTGTCCACCCCGAGGTGCAAGCCATGACTCTCAATCGTCGTAAGTTCCTGGCCGGGGCCACGGCCCTGACGCTCACCGCCGCCGGGCCCCGACCGCTCCGTGGTGCAGCAGCGAGAACAACCAGGTATCGCGTGGCCGTGATCGGACATACCGGGCACGGGAACTACGGACACGGACTCGACCGCGTCTGGCTCGACGTGCCCGGCACAAGGATCGTGGCCGTCGCCGACGCCGATCCGAAGGGACTGGCCGCGGCAGTGAAGCGGCTGGGCGGTCCCAAGGGATTCGCCGACTATCGTCGCATGCTCGACGAAGTTAAACCAGACCTGGTCAGCGTCTGCCCCCGCTGGCTCGATCAGCACTGCGAGATGGTCGTGGCGGCGGCCCAGCGCGGCGTGCGGGGAATCTACCAGGAAAAACCGATGTGCCGAACCCTGGCCGAGGCCGACCGGATGGTCGCCGCCTGCAAAAAACAGAACGTCAAGGCGGCCATCGCCCACCAGACCCGATACAGCCAGAAGCTGCCCGTGATCCGCGAGTTGATCTCCTCGGGCAGACTGGGCCGGATCCTCGAGATCCGCGCCCGCGGCAAGGACGACCACCGAGGCGGCGGCGAAGATCTCTGGGTGCTGGGCACCCACATGCTGAACCTGATGAACCACTTCGGCGGCGATCCGCAGACCTGCTACGCCACGGTCCGGCAAGACGGCCGGCCGATCCGCAAAGCCGACGTCAAGCCCGGCAACGAGGGCATCGGTCCGCTGGCGGGCGACGAGGTGCACGCCATGTACCGGCTATCGAGCGGGGCGACGGGCTACTTCGACTCGATCCGCAACGGCCGCGGCGACCCCACCCGGTTCGGCCTGCGAATCTTCGGCTCCGAGGGCGTGCTACAACTCCACAACACCGGCCACCTGCCCGACACCCAGTTCCTGCCCGACTCCTCCTGGTCGCCCGGCCGGACCGGCAAGAAGTGGATCCCGGTGACCTCGGCCGGCGTGGGCAAGCCCGAACCGCTGCCCAACGACGGCCTGCACGGCGGCAACGTCCGGGCGGTGATGGACCTGATCGCGGCGGTGGAAGAAGACCGCCAGCCGATCTCCAACATCCAGGAGGCCCGCACCGCCACGGAGATGATCGTGGCGGTGTTCGAGTCGCAGCGCACGGGCGGCCCGGTGAAGTTTCCGCTGGCGAATCGGCAGAACCCGTTGACGATGCTCACCTGACCATGGCACAATATCCCCGTGGGGCTGGCCGGTAGTCTGTTCTATTGAGGAGATCTGAACATGAAACGCGCGCTGCTGATTCCAATTGCATGGTCGCTCTGCTGCTGCGGCTGGCTGCTGGCCGCCGAGCCGGAAGTGGTCTTCAAGGACGGATTCAAGAAGAAGCCGGACAAGAGCTGGAAATGGCTCCGCGAAGACCGTAAAGCCTGGCGGATCAAGGACGGCGCGCTGGAGATTCGCGTTCAGCCGGGCAAGGCCGGCACGGTCAAGAATGCCCTAGTCCGCAAGGCACCCGATCGCAGCAAGGGAAAGTACGCCATCGAGGTGACCGTCACCAATCTGGCCCCGCCCACCCAGCAGTACGAGCAGGCGGGAATCACCTGGTATCACAAGGGCAAGCCGGTCTTCAAGCTGGTCAAAGAGCTGATCGACGGCAAGACCTGGATCATCCCCGGCCGCAAACCGATGCCCACCAAGTCGGTCCGCCTTCGGTTGATCGTGACCGCCGACCGCTGGATCGCCCAATACCGCCCGGAGGACAAGGAGAAGGAGGGCAAGAAGAAGCAGAAGAAGTTTCTCACCGCCGCGGAGGGAAAGCTCCCGCCCCCGGGCGAGGACCAGGTAAGCATCCAATGCTACAACGGCCCGGCCGACGCGGAACACTGGATCCGCTTCGATGATTTCCGTATTGTCAAACTGGCCGAGTGACGTCCGTGAGAGGTCGTGAATCTCGTAGGGTGCGTGCTTGCACGCACGTGAAGGATCGGGCCAGCAAGGGAAACAAGAAGAACCACCACTATTTCTTGCCCGCCGAATTCGACCATCTTGGTGGCGAGGGCGTGCGTGCAAGCACGCACCCTACTTGACTGAAGCCGGTGATTCGGGCCGAAGTCGAGCAGCAGTACGCAGAGGAACTGCGGCAGGCGCCCTTCTGGCGGCGATATTGGGTGCGGCGGAAGATCGAACGAGAGATCCGGCAACGTGTAGCGGCCGCGGCACCTCCGGATGGGTTGTACTGATGGTCTGCTACCCGCGACACCCCGACTAGTAGCGGGTCTCCTCGTTTCCGGCTCCCCTGCTTGCCAGGCGGGCGGCTCCCCGGCTACACTGTGGGGTGTCCGGCGCCGGGCCAGACCGGACGTGCGTGCGGATCGCTATCTGGCCGCCCTACACGGCTGCCCTTGCAAGAAGGAGCTATGGTATGCAGGAGATTCTCAACAGGAACGTGTTTCTCGTCAAGGAGCACGTGGGCATGTTCAAGGCCGCCAACAACTACGACATCTACGACCCCGAAAGCGGCCAGATCATTTTGGAGTGTCGTGAGGACAAGCTGGGAACGATTACCAAGCTCTTGCGGTTCACCGACTACAAGCGGATGACGCCCTTCGACGTGCAGGTTCGCACCCCGGACGGGCAACAGGTCGTCAGAGTGAAGAGGGGTATTTCGATATTCCTCTCGAAAGTAGACGTGCTGGATGAGAACGACGCAGTCATCGGCGGATTCAAGCAGAAGCTGTTCTCCGTGGGCGGGGCCTTCAACGTGCTCGACGAAAACGACAACCCCGTCTGCAGCCTCAAAGGAAAGTGGACCGGCTGGGACTTCCGCTTCATCAGAGACGGCGAGGAGCTTGCCCACGTGACCAAGAAATGGGCCGGCCTGGGAAAAGAGCTGTTCACCAGCGCCGACAATTACGTGCTGGAGATATCCGACGCCGTGCCGCCGGGAAGCCGCGTACGTCAGCTCATCCTGGCCGCCGTGATGTGTATCGACATGGTGCTGAAGGAATAAGGGACGTCAATAACCAACATTGCACTTTGCGAAAACAGCCCCGCCCGGAAGGGCGGGGTTCTTGGAGAGCTTCAAGACACTACAGGATTCTCGGAACACCGGAGGTTTCAGCATGGTCAGGCACGCGACGTTCTTGATCGCCCTGTTGGCCTTGCCCGGCCTCGCTTCGGCCGCCGAAAACCTGCTGGCCGGCGGCGGTTTTGAACGCGGACTGGCCGGCTGGAGCGAACTCTGGACCCGCACACCCGGCGGCAAAACCGTGCTGGACCGCGGCCTGCGCCACGGCGGGAGACAGTCGCTGCGGATAGAGCATACCGGCTCGCGCGACTGGAGCTTCAACCGGGAAAGCCAACTGCAGGTCGCGCCCGGACAGATCTACCAGCTCAGCGCTTGGGTCCGCCTGCGGGGAGAAGGCAGCACCACGCTGTGCGTTTCGCTGCACGACGCGCAAGACAAGGTGACCGACTGGTCGTTCGGCGCGGCCACCTCCCGGGCCACGCCCGGCTGGCGGCCCCTTCGCTCCCGGTTCGTCGTCCCGCCCGGCACCAAGACCATGCTGCCGCGGGTGATCGGCCAGGGTCCGGCAAAGGTGTGGCTCGACGACGTGGTGCTCTCGCTGGAGGGCACCCTGGATCAGCTCCGCTCGAAAGACCTCCCGCGAATCCTCACGATCTCCAATAGGTTCCTTGTCGTCACGCTCCGGACGGCCAACGGTACGCTCTCGGTCCTCGACCGCCGCACCAACCGGATGTGGACGCAATCACCAACCGGCGAGTTGGTGATCCTGGAGGCCAAGCCGGCCAGAAATGGACTCGACGTCCGCCTGCTCGATCCCGTCACCATGCTCGAGCTGGACGTCGCGGTCCGCCTCGACGCCCGGCGCCCCGAACTCCTATTGGAGCTTTCGGCCTCGGGCGAGTTGGGCAGTTCGCTGGCCTTCCCGCAGCCGTTCCTCACCGCCAAGGGGTCGCTGCTGGTGATGCCCATCAACGAGGGGATCAGCTACCCGGTCGACGATCGGAGCCTGCCCGAGATGAGGTATCACCTCTATGGCGGCCACGGTCTGTGCATGGCGTGGTACGGCGTGACCGACGGGGTGCGGGGGCTGATGACGATCATCGAGACGCCCGACGACGCGGCGGTCCGGGTGCCGCGGTTGGACGGGCGGTTGTGCCTGGCGCCCGAGTGGAGCCCGCAAAAAGGTGCCTTCGGTCCCAAGCGGGGCCTCCGCTACGTCTTTTTCGACTCCGGCGGATACGTGGCCATGTGCAAGCGTTACCGCCAACACGCCCGGCAGGCGGGGCTGCTGAAGACCCTGGCCGAGAAGCGCCGGGCCAATCCCAACGTCGACCTCTTGGTCGGCGCCGTAAACGTCTGGTGCTGGGAGCAGGACCCGGTGGCGGTCTGCCGCGAGCTGCAGTCGCTGGGAATCAAGCGAATCCTCTTCAGCCACCGCAGCCCGCCGGAGGACATCCGGCAGTTGAACGAGATGGGCGTGTTGACCAGCCGCTACGACATCTTCCAGGACGTGATGGACCCGGCCAACTTCCCCAAGCTCCGGGGCGTCCACCCCGATTGGACCACCGATGCCTGGCCCCACGATCTGATGATCGGCGCCGACGGCCGCTGGCAGCAGGGTTGGCGGGTGAAGGCCAAGGACGGCGAGATGATCCCGTGCGGCGTGCTCTGCGACCGGCAGGCGGTCGAGTACGCGCGGCGGCGGATTCCCCCCGAACTGGAAACCCATCCCTATCGCTGCCGTTTCATCGATACCACCACCGCCTCCTCCTGGCGCGAGTGCTACCACGACGACCACCCCATGACCCGCTCCGAAAGCCGACACTGGAAGATGGAGCTGTTGCGCTACGTCAGCCAGGGATGCAACCTGGTCACCGGCAGCGAGACCGGCCACGAGGCGGCCGTACCTTTCGTGCACTACTTCGAGGGGATGCTCAGCCTGGGGCCATACCGCGTGCCCAACGCCGGACGCCAGATGATCCAACCCTGGGACGAAGTTCCCGAGCGGGTGGCGAAGTTTCAGACGGGCCACTACTACCGCCTGCCGCTTTGGGAGCTGGTCTACCACGATTGCGTGGTGGCCCAGTGGTACTGGGGCGACTACAACAACAAGCTGCCCAAGCTCTGGGACCGCCGCGACCTCTTCAATGCGCTCTACGGCACGCCGCCGATGTTCATGTTCAACCGAAGAATCTGGCAGCAGAATCGCGACCGCTTTGTCCAGAGCTACAACACGGCCGCCCCGCTGGCCCGGGCCACCGGCTACGTCGAGATGCTGTCGCACCGCTGGCTCACACCGGATCACGCCGTGCAGCAGACCCGCTTTGCCAACGGTGTGACCGTGACCGTCAATTTCGGCGATCGCCCACACACACTCGCCGACGGCAACACATTGGAACCGCTTACCCATCGCGTCGAAGGACGCTTTTCAGGGTGATCGGCCACAAGCCGACACCAGCACGATCCAACAAGGAGCCTCTCATGACCAGGCAGCCTGAGCCAACCCGACCTTCCGCGGCACAAGCCATCGGCAAACAGTGCTTCTTGGCGGCCCTGATGGTACTCGTGCTGATATCAGGGCGAGCCTGGTCGGCCGAAACCGGGGCCGACTTCTACGTCGCGCCGGGGGGGAACGATCGCTGGTCGGGCAAGCTGGCCGAGCCCAACGCGGCGCGAACCGACGGCCCGCTGGGGACCATCCATCGCGCCCAGCAGGCCGTAAGGGAGCTGAAGCAGCGAGAACCGAATCGCAGCCGCCCGATCGTGGTGACGGTCCGCGGCGGCACATATTACCTCGACCGGCCGATCAGCTTCGGCCCCGACGATTCCGGAACGCAACAGGCCCCGATCGTATATCGGGCCTACGCCGACGAGCGGCCGATCTTCAGCGGCGGAAAGCGGATCACCGGCTGGCGGGTCGGTGACGACGGCCGGTGGCACGCCACGCTCGCCGAGGTGAAAAACGGCAAGTGGTGCTTCGCCCAGCTCTTCGTCGACGATCAGCGGCGGTTCCGCCCGCGGCTGCCCAAGCAGGGCTACTACAAGATCGCCCGGGAGGTTCCCGCCTCGCCCAAGGCCGCCGGCAAAGGTCACGACCGCTTCGGCTTCTCCGGCCAGGATCTCAACGCCGGCTGGGCCAACCGCGGCGACGTCGAGGTGGTGGCCTTTCATCGATGGTCGGCCTCGCGGATGCGGATCGCCTCGATCGACCCCGAAGAGCACATCGTCACGTTTACGGGAACTACGCGCGGCACCAGCGGCTGGGCCAAGTTCGCCAACGGACATCGCTTTCTGGCAGTCAACGTCCGCGAGGCGCTGAGCAAGCCGGGCGAGTGGTATCTCGATCGTCCCACCGGCGAACTGACCTACATCCCCAAGCCGGGCGAACGGCCCCGGCAGACCGACGTGGTGGCCCCACGGCTGGAGCAACTCGTGGTCTTTGCCGGCGACGGGGAGCAGCAGAACTGGGTTGCCCACGTGCAACTGGCCGGCCTGACCTTTGCCCACTCCAACTGGACACTGCCGCCGGAAGGCCAGGTATTCCCGCAGGCCGACATCGGACTGGGCTCGGCGATCGCGGCCATGGGGGCCCGAAACATCCTGCTCGACGGCTGCGCGGTTCGCCACACCGGCGGCTACGCGATGGCCTTCGGCCCCGGCTGCCGGCACAATCGCGTGGAGGACTGCGAGTTGTTCGACCTGGCCGGCGGCGGGATCAAGATCGGCCACGCCACGGCCGGCACCTGGGGCGACGTGGGGCAGGTGCCCCAAGGAGATCAGGCGCTCGTTTCCCACCATACGATTCGCAACTGCCTGATCGCCCACGGCGGACGGCTGCACCCGGCGTCGGTGGGCGTGTGGATCGGGCACTCGCCCTACAACGTGGTGGAGCACAACGACGTTTTCGACTTTTACTACACGGGCTTTTCCGTGGGCTGGACCTGGGGCTACCGCGAAAGTAAGGCCCACCACAACGATATCGGCTACAACCACGTCCACACCATCGGCCAGGGCGTGCTCTCCGATATGGGCGGCATCTACACCCTGGGGGTCTCGCCCGGCACCGTGATCCACCACAACCACTTCCACGACGTGCAGTCGTTCGATTACGGCGGCTGGGGTCTGTACACCGACGAAGGCTCTACCGGGATCGTGATGAGCAACAACCTGGTCTACCGCTGCAAGACCGGCGGGTTCCACCAGCACTACGGCAAGGAGAACCGGATCGTCAACAACATCCTGGCCTTCGGCACCCAGCACCAGGTCCAGCGCACGCGCACCGAGGAGCACATCTCCTTCTTCTTCGAGCGGAACATCGTCTACTGGGACAACGAAAGTCCCCTGCTGGGCAGCAATTGGCGAGACGACAACTTCCGCATGGACCGCAACCTCTACTTCAACTCCGCCGGAAAACCCGTCACTTTCCCCGGCGGGCTGACCTTGAAACAGTGGCAAGAGAAGCGGGGCCAGGACCGGCACTCGATCGTCGCCGACCCGCTGTTTGTAGATCCCGGCAAGGACGACTTCCGTCTGAAGCCCGACTCGCCGGCCTTGAAGCTCGGCTTCAAGCCGCTGGAAGTATCCAAGGCAGGACGACAAAAACCACTACGGTTGACCAAGGACCTGCCGCCGGTGCCGCGGGCGTTCGAGTAGCAACTTGACACGGATCCTTCGACTACGGCTCTTTCAACGGCCTGCTAGGGCCCTTGGTTTCGGAAACTTGTTGCGAATGAGTCAAGTTCTGCAAATGGGTCTCACAACAGCCGGGGGGGCAACGGCCCGCGGGTGAAGTGGAGCGAGGGAATCCATTTGGGACGCGTCTTCCCGAGCATCCCCGCGACTCGTTGAGTCCCGGCTACTGGACGTTTCTCTTGCAGCATGACTCGTCGGTCTGAGGCGAAGCCTCGCTAGAAGTCGACCTGAACTCGCATCAAGAACGCGTTGAGATCGCTCCGGGTCGTATCCGCCGCCTGATCCGGGTGGCAATCCGCGTGGATGAAATCCCACATCACGCGGGTGTAAGGCGTGAGATACCAATTGATTCCCAGCGTGTGAGTGCCCGCCGCACCTCCTGAAAGACCGGCGTCGTTCAGGTCGATCCAGTCGTACCGATAGGCCACTTCCCACGCACCCGTGCCGGTGTGGATGCTGCAATCCTGGCCGCGAATGCGGAAAAAGTTCTCGTACGGCTTGATCCGGCCGAAAGCCCCCTGGGATCGCAGGTAGGTACGATTCTCTCCCGTAATAAAGCAACTCAGTTGCCCGTATGCACCGTGATAGTCCACGTTGGCGGCCCCGATCCGGTTGACAAACGCGCCGAAGTACTCCGACTGAAAGCTGAGCGGCCCATACACCACCGCCAACTCGAAATTCAACAACTGCCGGTCGTTCGATGGCCCCAGGGCCGGAGTGTCGACCACCAGCGGACCGACGTGGGTATTGGGCCGGGCCCGAAAGTCCGGAGCCGCATTGCGAATCTGGTCGCGCCAACTGTAGCCCAGCCCCAAGTGCAGCAGACCGCGACCCTCGGTGGCCTCGTCGTACCAGGGCAACAGCGTATAGCGCGTGGTCACGGCGCCGCCCAGATGATCGTCCGACAAAAACGGCGTCCGGTCGTTGATATCGTTGATGAAGCCACCGACGGCCCAGGTCGCCCGTTCACCGAAAAAAGTGTTGCCGGCCATGATGCCCACGTTTCGGCCCGGAACGAACGCGTCCTCGGTGCTGGACATGCTGCGCTGGGCAAACGTTATGAACCGGGAGTCCGTAAGTCTGTCCAGGCCGAACGGTTCCTTGAAATGGCCTATGGTCACACGGCCCAACCACGGCAACTCCTTCACCGCGACGTAGACGTCCTTCCAGACCTGGCTGGTATCTGCGTTGCTCAGCGGAGGCCCGAAATCGAGCTCAATCTCGAAGTCAATTACCTGGAAACCGCTGCCGGCCAGCGCCAGTCGGGCCGTGCGGGCCTCAAAGGTGTTTTGGGCGTCGCCGAATTGGGCCGGGCTCTTGTTGAGCGAACTCTGGTCGAAGGTCGTCCAGTCCAGATATATACGCCCCTTCGGCGCTACCGACATCACACCCGCCGCCTTCATCTTCTGGGCGGCCGCCCGGCGCTTGATCCCCGCCAACTCGCTTTCCAGCTCGGCCACTCGGTCGGCCAGGCTGGCGTGATCGCCGCCGAAACCGTCCAACGAGGGATAGATGTCTGAAGGCGGCGCCTGCTCGGCCCACTGATCGCAACCCGGATCCGGCAGCCCCCACTCCTGTCCCCGTGCCACCGCAAAACCCCCGCAACAGACGGCCGCGGCAAGCACTCCGGATAGCGTTCTGCGACTTGGCTGGTGCATTGAGTTCCCGCCCGCAGCGAAGAGGGTGGCCATCCCACGCCGCAAACCGCCCCAGGTCGAGGGTCCGCGCCGCCGCCACCTTCTTCGGCACAACCGATTCGCGCGGCGCATTTGCAGTAGTCATCGGGATCAAGCTGCATCCCCCTTCAGATCCCCAAGACGGACCGGACCAGTTCGCCACAGATCCCCAGATTCACCGGACGCGCGTAGCTGAAAGGGAGTCTGCCTCTGACCCTACTGACCTTCTCGCCGATCCTCGGTGATGCATGGGTCCGGCCGGGAGCCGAAGATGGGCACTCTGCGCAAATGATTCCAGCCCACGCGAGGGCGCAAGGAACACGTCAGCGACGTGCATCGATGCAACATTCGCATCAGGCCGCGGCCGGCGGGCGAGCCAAGGAGCCGCGATATCGCGCAGGATGGCGCGGCGGCCCTACTCGCGGTCCGGACGGCGGATGCTCACCTGGCTCACGCAGAGATCCGCCTCCGTACATGCCAGGCGGAAATCGGAGCCGTTGGCCCGGCCTACGAAACGGGCATGTGGAATCACCAGCCTGACTTCCTTCCAGGTCTTGCTGCCGGTGATCGGCTGTCGAGGACCGGCACGGAACTTCTGCTGCGTTCCCTCCACCGACGGATCGCTGGAGTCATACTGCACGTGGAAGTACTTTGGCCCCGCGTCGAAGTAAACCACCGAAAGCTCGACCGGCTCGTCACCGTCGAACAGAAACGCATCATCCACCTCGAAGTACAGGTACCGGTTCACGGCCGAGAACCGGTTTTCCGTCGTGCTCCACGCGGCCTTGCCCGCCACCACCTTCTCCACGACCGGACCGTCGCCGTCCGGTAGCGGAACGATCTCCAGCCCCACCGACTTGCCGGGCGTCGCCGAGATCACGGCCGGCACCGGCCGCCCGCCCGAGAGGTCGATCCGCTCCCGGCCGTGAAACTTCCGGGCGTACCGGCGGGTCAACTCGATATATTGCCGGCCGTATTCCACCGTTTCACAGATCTCCGTGCCCTCGTGCAACTCGTTCCAGGTCTCCAGGTGCAACAACCAGGGCCGACTTGCCGGATCCATCGCCAACAGCTTCTCCCAGCAACGACGGTAGAACCGGCCGCCCTCTCGCTTGCGTACCAGCGGCTTGCGCCCCGGCACGGCCGAATGGTCGTAGCCCGGCCCCAGGGCCGCGGTGGCCAGGAACCTGGGCCTAAGCGCCCCACCCCACTCGAACTCGCTCTGGGCCTCGCCCGGCCAGCCGGCCATTTTCACCAGGTACAGATCCGTGCCAAAATCGTTGCGAAACATCTCCCGGACCGCCGGAAACAGCTTCTGGTCAACCTTCTTCGCAAAACTGTGCGAGTAGAGCAACACCAGCGGCTTGCGGTCGATGCATGCCCGGTGCCCCGGCGGCACCAACGAGAAGAAGTCGCGAATCGTGCCGTAAAACCAGAGCCGCCCGGCCGGTGTGGTCAGGTCGACGTGGTAGCGTCCCCCGTTGTGACGCAGTGTGCTGGTGTCGTAGAACATGCCGATAGCCGGCGGTCTCTTGCCCTCGCCCAACAACCGCTTTCGGGCTTCGACCAGCTTCGGCAGCCCCGCGTTGCTCCACCCGTAGCCCGAGCTGGGCGAGCCCCAATAGACCGGCAGCGCGACGTCGATCCCCGCCGAGATCATATCGGCCAGCTCGCCCGCGTGCCAATCCACGTTCTTGTAGCTGAAGCCCTTCAGAGTGCGGGGATGATCGGTCAGCGCATCGCTGCCGTCTCCGTCGACCACGTGAAGGCCGCTGGCCGCATCGTACCAGTAGAAATAGGTGGTCGCGATCAGGGGAACTCCCTGTCGAAAGTTGCCCGCCGCGGATTTTCCCGGCTCCCCGCGCCCGACGAACTCCCCCGGCGGCGCCGGCAGACTGAAATCGGCCGGCAACTCGGCCCCCAAGATACCGCAGAGAACAACCAAGATCGAAGGTGCTGGTACCATCTGAAACTCCATGTTCGTATAGCAAGCTGTAAACACCGGCAAGAAAAGAGAACCGGCTCCGCGCGCTCAGACGCGCGAAGTGCCCAAAAAACCGCGGCGGCACGGTGCCTGTCCCCTTTTCCTGCGCCTCCTCTCGCCCCGCTTGCGGGGAGAGGGGCCGGGGGTGAGAGGTCTTCGGACAGGGCCTAAATGTAGCTCTGCGGGCCCAACGCCGCAAGCCGCCGAGCCTCTCAGCCGGCCCGCTTCTCAGTGGGCGAGGCTTCGGTCGGCCGGCGCCCGCCGAGGTGATGCGGCGGGGAGGGGCCCCGGCGGCCCAGTTCGATGTCCTCGCCGAAGTAGTACTTCCGCGCCTCCTCGTTGCCCAACACTTCGTTGGGACGTCCGTGGCAGAGTACCCGACCGGCACGGATCACGTAGCTGCGGTCGGTGATCTGAAGCGTCTCGCGAACCTGATGATCGGTGACCAGGATCGCGATTCCCTCGCTGCGCAGCCGGCGGATCACCTCCTGAATGCTGGTGATCGTGACCGGATCGATGCCCGTGAACGGCTCATCCAGCAGGATGATCCTGGGATCGGAGACCAGGCAGCGGGCGATTTCCAGCCGCCGGCGCTCACCGCCGGAGAGCGACATCGCCAGCGACTTTCGCAGCCGCGTGATGTCGAACTGTTCGAGCAGCTCGTCGCACCGCAGCCGCCTTCTCTTCCGCTCGATCCCCAGCATCTCCATCACGCCCAGCAGGTTCTTTTCCACCGTGAGCTTGCGGAAGACGCTCGATTCCTGGGCCAGGTAACCCATCCCACCGTCGCGTGAGCGGCGGTACATGGGCCAGTTGGTCACGTCGGCACCGTCCAGCCTGACGGTCCCTTTGTTGGGCTCGATCATTCCGCAGGTCATCCGGAAGCAGGTCGTTTTTCCCGCCCCGTTCGGACCCAGCAGCCCCACGATCTCGCCTTTTTCCACGCGGAAGTCGACCCCGTCGACCACCCGGCGGCTACCGTAGATTTTTACCAATCCTTGGACTTGAAGCATCGACCCGATCCGTGGTTCGTGTGTGATTGTGGTGGTCGGTTGGCGTTGAATCAACCCTTCGCCAATTGCCGGCACGCAGCGCGCGCCGAAAGATCCTGGCGAGACGTTGTCCCCCCGTTATCCGCTCCAGAGGCAGGCCGGACTCCGTCCCATCCTATTATCCCTTCTCAGACTGTAAACACATGGCTGTAGGAGGCGACTCCAGTCGCCGATTTCTGGGGGATATTGGGGATCGCGCTGCGAACCCGAATCGGCGACTGGAGTCGCCTCCTACAGCGGTTTTGCCGGCAAATTGCCGCCCCACAGCCCCCAGGCGATTTCAGTTTGAGATCCCTTTCTTGATTCCTCTGCGGCAGTCGGCCTACCGTACGAAGCGCATCCTGGACACGTTCGGAAACAACGGGAACCAGATGTTGGTGCGCGGCAGCTTGTCCCACGAGTGAGGCCAGTAAATGTAAAGGGCCTTGCCAATCAACAAGTCGCGCTTGACGAAGTGATCGTAGCCGTCGTGTTCCCAAAGGCGGCTATCCTTGCTCTTGGGGCTGTTATCGCCCAAGGCAAAGAACTGGTCCTCCTTCAGAGGGAAATCCATCACCTGCATCGTGTCGAACGCGCTCCATAGACGCGAGTCGGAGAGAACCGTGTGAGGATGATCGACCCGCTGGAAGTCCGTCAGGGCCCCCTTGCCGTCGCTGCGGCTGTTTTTTTCGGCGATGTAGTAAGAATCGCGCAGGATCTTCAGGTGGCTGATCCTCAGTTCCGCCCCCTTCGAGCCGATTCCCACCGGAGAAAAATCGCTGGCGAAACTGGTGTCTTGGGGTCGCCAGTTATTCAGCGGCTTGTAGCTGGTGGCGGTGTCGAACCGCACCACCTTCCCATCCACCCAGAGCCGCAGTTGATCGTCGCAGTTGGAGAAGATGATCTTGTGCTTGCCGGGACCCCGAACGGCCGTCTGAGCCGTGGGCCGGTACGCTTTCCCGTCGATCGTCTGCGCGGGCTGCCCGGAGGCGTCTCCCTGTGTAATCCCCAAGGTCGCCTTGCCGGTGGCCAGATCGATGCGGCATTGCATCCGCCAGCCCCCTTCGACCAGCTCCAAGACGGCCTCACCCGTGTCGGAGAAGACCTCCAGCGTACACTCCAGCGCCAGATCGCCTACCCAGTGAAGTCCCGCTCTGTCGACGGCGGGAGGAGCGTCCACCTCCCCGGCGGTCAGGTTGGTGTTGTAGGAGCAAAAGTCGGAAATCAATTGCCTCCACTGCTGCTCGTTGCCCGGCGGCAGTTGCCCCGCTTCCAGGTACTGCCATTGCTCAGGCGACGGCACGAAGTGCTGATACCTAAGCCAGGTCTCTCCGGCCGCCCGGCCGTCGGTCCGAAACGACTCGCAGTCTTTCGACGTCTTCCAGCCACGCTGCGAACTGCCCCGGGCCGACGGCCACGCCTGCCAGCGGGCGGGCCAACCCAGCTCGATCAACTCCGGCAGCACGTAATCGTTGTCGTAGACGGGCTGGAGCATGGCCAGGAGTTTCCGGGGCTGTTCCTTTCGGGCGATGGTGAATCTCTTCTCTTCGCCCCGCTTGACCCAAATATCGCCGTGCTGAATCCGGATCGTCTCGCCCGGCAACCCCACCAGCCGCTTGATGAAATTGGTCTTGGCCCCCCCCGGCCACTTGAACACCGCCACGTCCCAACGGTCCGGCTCGCTGAACTGGTAGCAGAACTTGCCCACCAGGATGCGGTCCCCCTTGAACGACGGGTACTGCCTCTTCAATTCTCTCGCTATGATGAGATCGATCTCTTCGGCGAGTTCTTCCGCTACGTCCTTCCCGCGTCCATACGACAAGTCCAGTTCGTTGATCAGTTCATCCTGGATTTCTCGTGCCGGTTTCGTCTCGATCTTCTCCGCCAACTCGGCCGCGACTTCCGGCGGCAGGTTGAGCCGCTCGGTTAGTATCCGCTCGATTTCTCCGGTGAGTTCGTCTCCCAATTCCGACGCGACCGCGGAACGCAGGTCGAACGGGAAGCGGCACATCGGACAGATGCAACCCACCACCTGGAAACCGCGCCCCTTCTTGGCGTTAGTGTTGGAATCAACCTCGTCACTGGCGCTGGCCTGGTACTGATACCCGCACTTGGGACACTCCAGGTCCTTGTGACGACCCATCAGCGTGGGCGCCATCGAACCGGTGGGAATCACGAAGGCCTCGGCCTCGAACGTGCGAAACAAGAAGGCCAGCACAAACGCCACCACCACCGACTCGATCGTCTCGCGGATGGCGGCCGGAGACGGGCCGTGTTTCTGGGAAGACGCGGCATCCCCCGCCCGCTGGCGACCCTTCTCGTCCCCACTATCCGGGCCGGAGCCCCCCGCCTTGTCGGTCTGACGCGATCTCCTGCTCGGTGATTTTCGCTTCGACATCATCTCTATCTCTCACTCCTTGCCGCAGCCGGGTTGCTGAAAATGGACCGCTGCGCAGCAACTACGCCGCCACGGCCTCCGATCACTCCAGTCTATTGTAACGTCAATTCTTGTACGGCGATCTGCGCCGAGCAGTTCCCCATCAAATTCTATTCGGGCCATGCCCGCCGCTGCTTAGCGAATATAGCGAATTCTCCCCGGATCCGGAACTTGAAATCTCCACCCACCCAGCTCCACCAGCCGGGCCGGAAAATGAACCACTAAAGGCTTGCCTACCAACAATTTAGCGTCAAGGGCCGGTCCCCCAGGCCAACTCCGGCTGTCGTCAGAAATCGGGCTGTTGTCGCCCAACACAAAATACTGCTCCGCTGCCAGCCGGACCGGCTCGTCCAGCCCCCAACGTCCACGCAACCCAATCGGGTGGGTATAGTAGACGTCGCGATACACCCGAAGATCGCCAATCACTAACTCCAGCCCCCCCTGCGAAGCGATGGCCAGCGGCCGGGAGGACGGCCGCTGCGGCTGCGGCGAGTCGTTGCGGATCCTGACCACGGGCCGCCCGTCGAAGGCCAGCAGAAACTGCCGGTCGAAAAGCGACACCTCCACCGTCGTCCCCTCTGTAGGCCCCGCCAACTCACCGGACGCTCCCTGGACCGCTAGGCGGTCGCGCAACACCTCCCAGCGCCCCCGATTCGGATCGATCCGGACCCGGAACTCCTCCCTTCCGTCGCTGGCTCGGATCACCAGCCGGCCCCGGCCGGAGGTCCTCTCCAGCCGCAGCGACAACAGCAGGTCGCCCACCGGACGGACCTCCTCCTGGCGCCGCGGCCGCGTCTGGTTGTAGCCGCATACGTCGGTCACCGGACCCTCGCGAACCTGTTCTCCCTCGCCCGCCACTCGCTGCCAATGACAGTACTCCAACCAATCTTCCGCCGCCCCTTCATTCGAGATCCCGGGGTGTGCAAACCGCCCGCCGTCCGAAATCCATCGGCTCCCGGGGGAACCTTGCCAGCGAGCCGCAACCACCGGATCGATTCCCGGCCGGTAGTTCGCATCGTGAACCCCAACCGCCAACGCCCGCTGCTGCCGCAGAGTCTTGCGCCGGATCGCTCCGTCTACGTAAACGTCGCCGTGCCGGATCTGGATCAGTTCGCCGGGCAAACCGACCACGCGCTTCACGCACGTCCGGCTTGCCTGATCCGGATGCCTGAACGCCACTACCTCCCATCGCCGTGGCCGCCGGAACCTATACACCGTCTTGTCGATCAGCACCCCGTCGCCGGCCAGGTTGGGCTCGGCACCCAGGTCGTTACCGGCGTACCCGCAATTCGGGCAAACGGCCCGGCTGCTTACCGGCTGAAGATCCGCCCCGCAGACGAACCGGTGCCGGCAATCGCCGCAAGTCACCTCTCGGTGCACCCCCAGCAGCGTCTCGGCCATAGAGCCGCTCACCACGGTCAGCCGCCCCCTCAGGCCCTCGAGGTACCAGCCACGTATCACCAGCAAGGCCACCAGGAGCAAGACGAGCCGCTGCACCCAGAGTCGCACACGGGAGCCGGCAATAGGCGAGCGAAAAGACATAGCCAGCGTTCTCCAACAAGCGCCGCTCAAGCCCCAATGCCGTTCAATCAGGGGCCAACCTGGCGCTAATACAGTGGCACCGGCGTCTCGCCGGTATGACGGAACTCATGGCAACGCCTTTACTTATGTCTGGACTTTTGCAAATTGGTCCCCTCTCCCTCTGGGAGAGGGTTAGGGTGAGGGCGATTCACCGAGAAACGCCTTTCCTTGCATGCGTGTCTTTTCTGTACCCTCACCCCCTGCCCCTCTCCCAGAGGGAGAGGGGAGTTCGAATCTGCGTTTTGCAAAAGTCCAGTTATGTCTCACCGGCGAGACGCCGGTGCCACTTGGTCCCCACGACATCCGCGCAGAAGTTACACGGTTAGACTCTAAGCGGGCCGCACGCCCCACCCCAGTATGTCACAAAACCCGTCCCCAGCCCACCCCCCGCCACAGTCCACGTGCTACATTTTACCGTCGGTCGATCGGCCCGGCATCCCGCTGGCGTGCCGTCCGGTGGCCATGGGGCCAACCACCCGAGCGGAACTTGCGGGTTTTGACGAGGTGCGCGCCATGAGTTTTCCGGAGCAAGACAAGGCCCTGCGCAGATCGTTTCGCTGCCGCGTTCCCGAGTCGCAGCAAGAGGCTGTGTTGAGGGCACGCGACTGGCGGTTTGCGGTCCGCCTGCTGAACGAGTCGGTCGAGGGGGCCGCGGTGCAGCTCGACCGGGACCCGGGCGTCGAAATAGACGACGTGGTACGGCTGACTACCACGCTGGGCAGCTTCGAGGCCCGCGTGGCCCACGTTTCGCGAATCCAGCCGGCCGAGACCGCCGCGGGCCCCGCAAAGCCGCTGTTCCGCCTGGGACTGGAGCGGCTGCAGCACCCTCAGGTGCCGCCGGTGGAAACGGCCGAATCGCGCACCACCGGCGCCCCAAGGGAAGTCTGAGCCGGGACCCCTTGTCGGACACAACGGTCCGGAGGCTGTTTTGGATCGTAGCGGCCAGAGGCGTTCCGGTTGAGTATGCAGCCCCGCCGGACGATAGTCTGAACTGACCTGCTGCGCCCGTTTTCCTGCCCGGTGCCGTAACTGGCGGAAAAACCGCGCCATACGCGGCCGGCGCGTCTGTGGGCCAATGCCGCCTGGAGGGAAATAACGGCCGTGAACGTGCTGCTGCCCCTGCTGATCGTAGCAATCGCTCCGGATGCGCCGATCCAAAACCGCTATCCGGAGGCGGTCTCCGTCTTCCATTGCAACTTCGACCAATCCTGGGACGAGAACTTCGACGAGTGGCCCGACCACTGGACCCGGCGCAAAGGCCGGGGATTCCCTTCCTACGTGACAATCAAGATCAACGAGCAGCCTTCGCCGCAGGGAGACCGGTGCCTGAAAATCGAGCTGGACGGCGGGGCCGGCGTGGCCTACAGCCCGCCCATCAAGGTCGACTCCCTCTTCGGCTACGTGGTGGAAGGATACGTCAAGACCGAGGGCCTGGACCACGACCGGGCATACCTCTCGCTGACGCTGATGGATGGCCAGCGGAACCGGCTGCAAACTTTCTATTCCCAAAAGGTCCGCCAGACCCGGGGCTGGCAGAAAATCCGCCTGGGGCCCGTCTCGCCGGAAAGCGGCGACGCCCGGCAGGCAGTCATCGGATTGCACCTTCAACCCCAGTCACGAGCCGATCTCAATGGATCGGCCTCCTTCGACGACGTCTGGCTGGGCCGCGTGCCCCGACTGGCGCTGAGCACCACCGACGCCTACAACTTTTTCGACCGGGCGGAGGAAGTCGAGGTCACCTGCATTGCCTCCGGCTTTGCCGAAGAACCTCCTCCGGTTACCTTCCAGTTGGAAGACGTGTTGGGCCGCGAGTTGGCCCGGCTCGACAAACCCCTGGGAACCTCGCCCGCAGACGCCGGCGTACAGATTCTCCCCGCCCGATTCTCCCCGCAGCCCAGTGTGCCCACGGCAGACTCGGCCACGATCGGCAAAACCTCCTGGAAGCCGCCCATCCCCGGCCCCGGTTTCTACCGGGTGCGCGCCACCATCAGAGGCCGGAAGGGACTGGTGCTCCGGCAGCAACTTGGCTTGGCCGTAGTCGATTCGCATCAGATCCCGCTGCGCGGCGAGTTCGGCTGGACCCTTCCCCAAGGCGACCAACCGCTTCCGCTGCCCCAGTTGAACCGGCTGATCTGCCAGGCGGGGATCAACTGGGTCAAGTACCCGCTCTGGCGCGACAAGCGGCGCGGCGAGGAAAGGATCGAACAGCTCGTCAACTTCGCCGAACGGCTCAGCCAGGAGGGGATCGAGATGGTGGGCCTGCTATGCGACCCACCGGTGGGAAATTGGGATGGTCCACCTCCTGGCGGGCTGCCCTTCCCATCGGAGGGACATGGAACACGCCCGCCCGATGGTCGACAGACGGCCGCCGACCTCTTCGCACCCGACCCCAAGTTCTGGTATCCGTCCCTGAAACCGGTCATCACCCGCCTGGCCACCCGCGTTCGCTGGTGGCAGTTGGGCCACGACAAAGACACCAGTTTCGTCGATCATCCGAACCTCTCCGGAAAAATCGCCCAGGTCAAGGCCGAGCTCGACCGGATCGGCCAGGACGTGAATCTGGGCCTGGGCTGGTCTTGGGTCAACGAGCTGCCCCAGGGAACCCAAGCCAAGACACCCTGGAGATTCCTGGCCCTTTCGGCCGACCCGCCCATGACACACCGGGAACTTGCCACCTACCTCGACGCCTCACAGGGGAGCCAAATCCAGCGCTGGGTGGTGATCGAACCGCTCTCGAAGGATCGCTACCCGGTCGAGGTCCGCGCCACCGACCTGGCCCGTCGGATGATCGCCGCCAAGATTCACGGCGCCGAGGCCGTCTTCTGCCCGCAGCCCTTCAGCACGCAGCGCGGATTGCTGAACGACGACGGCACGCCCGGCGAACTCTTCTTCACCTGGCGAACCGCCGCCCAGACCCTGGGTGGAGCCAAGCACCTGGGCAGCCTCCAACTACCCCGCGGAAGCTCCAATTTCGTCTTCACCCGCGGCCACGACGTGGTGATGGTCGTCTGGAACGAGAAACCTACCGAAGAGGTTATCTACCTGGGCGAAGACGTCCGCCAGATCGACCTCTGGGGGCGAAGCGTCAGTCCCGAGAAAAAAGAACATCGCCAGGTGATCCGGGTCGGCCAACTGCCCACCTTCATTACCGGCATCCACGGGGCGATCACCCGCTGGCGGCTGGACTTCGCCCTGGCCGAGGACAGAATCCCCAGTATCTCCAACCGTGCACACCAGAACTCCTTTCACCTCAAGAACCATTTCACCCGCGGAGTCGTGGGGCGGGCCGTACTGGTCACCCCCGACATCTGGAAGGTCACTCCCCCGCAAACCAACTTCTGGCTGGCAGACTCAGAGCAGTTCACACAAGTCTTCCAGATCACGCTGCCCCACAACGCCAGCAGCGGCCCCCACTCGATCCGCACCGATTTCGAGGTCCAGGCCGAGCGGTCTTATCGCTTCAGTGTCTACCGGCGGCTGGAGGTCGGGATGGGCGACGTCTACATCGAGATCGTCACCCGGCTGAACGCCTTCGGCGAACTGGAGGTCGACCAGCGAATCGTCAACCACAGCGACGACCCCGTCAGCTTCCGTTGCCAGTTGTTCGCCCCCCACCGCCGCCGCCTGAGGTCCCAGGTAATCGGGCTGAAACCCGGCCGCGACCAGAAGCTCTACCGGCTGCCCGACGGCAAACAACTGATAGGCCAAACCCTCTGGCTGCGGGCCGACGAGATCGGCGGACCGCGAATCCTCAACTACCGCTTCCAGGCCCAGCCGTAAGGGACCGTCGTTGGCGCTTAGTCGGTGGCACAGACGTTGCGTGACTTGGGCGCACGAGGGAGCCGCCCAAGAGCCCGCGGGCCGTGTTTGTGGAAGGAGCCTCCCACGGCGACCACGGCGCGTACAGTGGCTCGGAATTGTGCGCGCAAACCATGTCGTCCACCTTGTTTCGCAAAGCCGGGCTGGGGACGATTGACACGGCAGCGACTCCTGTTATAATAAACGCCGGCCAGTTTACGAGCAGGCAGTCTTCTCAGGCCGCGTCAACGAATCCGGAACGATCATGGGGAAGGGCGCCGGGTTTTCTTTCCGAGTCCGCCTCAAATGACCGCTTTTCGTTGATCGTTACGCTTCTATGCGTATGCGCAGAGCCGTAATAGTGAAAGAGAGTTTGGGATGTGGGGCCTTTGGAATACTGACAACCTTCATAGTCGAGTTTTCGTCGACAACTGTTTGGACGTCTGGCCAGATAGGGAAACCGGTTTCGTAAACCTTGAGAAGGGAGGGAACACCAATGCTCGCGATCGGTTCAGTTCGGTTTTGCACGAGGCTGGCGGCCACGTTGACGATCGGTGCTGTACTGGTGGCCTCTTCCAGCCCTGCGCAGGGCACCTATGTGGTCGGTCTTCGTTTCGAGGTAACGGACACCGGCGGGGTGCCTGTTTGGGAGGTCTCTTTGGCGGAGACTTTCGAGCTTAGAGTGTTCGTCCAGGATCTTCGAGGTTTAACCGTGCCTGATCGCGGCGTAGGTATGGCGTTCCTGGATGTCTTTTACGATCCGCCATTGGTCTCCATCGCAGGGCGGGTCACGTTCGGCCCCGAATACGCGGCTTTACCGGATCAGAGCGACCGGTCCACACCGGGAGAAATCCAGAATATTGGTAACGCCCTGACCGATTTTGGCTTCGGCGGACCCCCGGGGCCCTCGGAGTTCCTGCTTTTCCTTGTTCCGTTTCAGGCTGACACGGTTGGCACTGGCGGGTTCCTGGGAGCCCCGGCTGACAACTCACCTTTGACAGACGTTTTAATTTGGCCCTCGTTCTTCGCCGTCCCGCCCGAAAACATTGCTTACGGCTTTGCCAGCGTGAGCATCGTGCCCGAGCCCTCGACCTTCGTCCTCGCGGCCCTCGCCCTGTTGGGTCTGGCCTTCTACGCCTCGCGCCGGAAGCGGTAGCTCGGCCCGCGAATCCTCAACTACCGCTTCCAGGCCCAGCCGTAGGGTCCGCAGCCGGCCAACCCAAGAGCCCGTCCACCCAGTCTGCCGTGGGCACATCGTGGGGGGGATCCCCCGAACGCTCCCGCGAGGTCCTGCGGCCTGGCTGCCGGTTGCCGGAAGCCCCAGGAGTTGCGTGTTTCCCTGTTTGTAGGAGGCGACTTCAGTCGCCGATGGACGGGCTGAACGTGGTTCCCTCGGCGACTGGAGTCGCCTCCTACAACCGGTGAATTCGCCCGAATTGTTCTTGCCCGGGTCTTCAACCATGCAGGATTCTGCGAACGGGGAATCACGCACGATCCATCAGCCGGCGAGCAGTCTCGCTCCTCGCCGTCCGGCAACCGTGCGGTAGAAGGCCAGCACGTTTTCCAGCGGGGTGTCGGGCTGGATATGATGGCTGGGCGAGATGATGTATCCGCCGCCCGCGCCGACCTCGTCCATCAGGCGGTTGACCTCCCGCTCGATCTCCTGCGGGGTGGCCCGCTGGAGCCAGCCTTGCACGTCGACGGCCCCGTGCAGCGTGATCCTTCCGCCAAACTCGGCCTTCAACTCATAAGGGTCCATGCCGGCCGCCTGCGGCTGGATCGTCTGCAGGGCGTCCATCCCACACTCGATAAATCGCGGGATCAGTGCCCGGCTCGATCCGCAACAGTGGTGCGTTACCTTGGCCCCGAACGAATGGACCAGGTCGAAAAGCTCCTTTTTCTTGGCGGCGAAGAGGCGGTCGAACTTGGCCGGCGAGATCAGCAGCCCCCGCTGGCTGCCGAAGTCGTCGCCGCAGAGCACCAGGTCGATCCGCCCGCGGCCGGCGTCCAGGATCCGCTCGACGTGCCTGAGATAGAACTGGTGCCGCTTTTCGATCAGGTACAAAAAGACCGGATCCTCGGCGGCGATATCCATCAGCACCTGTTCCACGCCCCGGCCGAACGCCACTCCGTTGATGAAGTCCTGCACGTGGAAATCGCCCGCCGCAATCGCCAGATCGGGGTATTGCCCGCAGATCGCCGGGATCGCCTGGTAGTCGAACCAGTCGGGGTCCGGCCAGTTGAACGCATCGGCCTGCTCGACGGTTTTCCACGCGGCATAAGGCGTGCCCACGGGTTCGGCATATTGGCCGTACTCGTTGGGCATGGGACGCCGCCGGATTCCCCAGATGTTCACCGTCGAGCCGTCGTGGAAACTCTCCGGTCGCGGGCCCGTGTACGGCGGCCGGATGTAGCGAATGTCGGTGCCCAACCGCTCCGGCACCAGGTTCTCGCCGATTGTCCCGGCCGACGAGCTCAGCGGCGACTCTTCGTCGGTCCCGCCCCCGATGGCAAAATACTCCACCAAACCCTGGTGGATCTCCGGCGTGGCAAAGTAATCGCAGGGGGTAAAATCGGGCTGACAATGCTCCAGCGCGGCCCGAACACGTTCACGCGGGGTCATCTGATCTCCCTTCCGTTACCGGCGCAAGGCGCCCGAGACACGTGACGCTTGTCCACATTCAGTCGCTCTTCGGCACACACCCTACCATCGTAAGGACTTGTGCAAAAACAAGTTCCCGTTTTTTGCGTTTGTTGATAGCTCCGCCCGGGAGGGCGGGGTTCCTGGACTGTGGCCGCATCCAACCCCGCCCTCCCGGGCGGGGCTATTCTCCAAGAGTGCGACGTTGTTTTTACAAACGCCCACAGGCCCGCCGCAACCGCATCCGAACCGGCCCGTCACCGAAGTACGACGCTCGGGACAGCCAGCCGGATGAACGTGTCCTGCGGGTCTTCCTCGCAAGTAATCGTGTAGAAACCGGGGCCACGCAGCGTGACGCGCTTCTGCTTCACCACACCCGCTTCGCGCCAGCCGTGGTGGATTTGGATCGGGCCGGCCGGCCGAGCCTTCTCGTCCACGCAGTGGCCATAGATCCGGATATTGTTCAGCGCCGGATCGCCCACGTAACGAATGAAGACCTTCTTGGCCGGCACGTCCAGCCGGACCTCGCGGTCGGCGTTGCAGTTCCAGTGGTCGTTGTCTGCGGGAACATTCGCCCGGTAGATCTCCCGGAAGTCCTCCGGACGGTCGACGGCGTAGGCGATCGTGTTGCTGGTATTGCGGGCGGCGGCGTGCTGGTGCGTACGGAAGCTTGCACCTGCCGAGAACCAGGCAATCTTTGCCCCCGGCGGCGCCTCCAGTTTGGCCACCAGCGGCCCGTGGACCCGGTCGGTGCGCCGGGCGGGGTCGTAGTCCGCCGGCGGCTGGACCAGGTACTTCAGAAACTCCTCCGGCCGGCTGGCGTTGGAGCGGATCTCCACCACCCGGCTCTGCAGGGCGTGGTGATCTCCCGTGCGGAACTCCATCCGATTGCTGCCCCGCCGCAACGACGGCAGCGCGGCCGGGGCAACCTGCACCCAGGTGGTGATGCCCAAGCTGCGAACCACCGCTTCACCCGGACTGCCCGACAGCGCGATCTTCAGCAGATAGCCGTAGGTCCCGGCGACCTGGCGGGTGAGATCGAGCGTGGCCGGCCAGTGGTCTACGGCCAGGTCCTCCCACGTCAGGCCGTTGTCCAGCGAGATCGACAGCCTGGCACCGACCGCGTCGATCTGAACGACCGAGGCCTCCCGGTCGTCTTCGGTCGTCTCCAGGTCACCCACGATCGGTACGATGATGTAGGGCGTGCGGACCTCGAACACCGCGTAGCCTTCGCCGGGCGTGCGCAAGGTCAGCCCGGTGGCCGTGGGGTGGACGTTCCTGGAGTCATATACTCCGTCGGCGAAATCGGTCGACCGCTGGGTCAGATTCGGCCGGTAGACGAACCGGCCGTTGCCGTGGTTGTGTACGGTAAAGTGGCGATGATTGGGCTTCGGCCCCCGCGGCTGCTGTTGGATCAGCTTCTTCAGCCACGCCGACCGATTGAACTGGGGCGAGTGGTGCCAGCGTCCACCTTGGGGGCTCCACCACAGTGTAAACGTCTCGCCCTGCCGCAGGACGTAGTCCATCGTGTGGCCGCTGAACTGGAACCCATGGTAGTGGTTCACGGCGGTCTTCTGGTAGATCTTGCGGGTAGAATCGAGCGGATCGTTGGGGAAAAAGAGCGGCCCGCGGCCGGTCCAGAGCGAGGCGTCGCGGCGGGCCTCGGCCATCGAGGCCAGCGAGCCGTCGCCGCGGCGAAACACCGCCCGCACGTCGATATCCAAATAGTGCCACTTGCCGTCGTAAAAGGCCTCGGTGGCCACGTGGTTCCAGGCAGGTAACGTGAGCATCCGGGCCTTGCCGAGTCCGATCCCCTCACAAATGCCGGCCATGGTCGGCCCGAAGATGCCGCAATAGGCGTAGCCGTAGACGTTGATGATCTTGACCGGATCGCGGATAGTCCGATACTCGCCCATCACGTCGCGGCCCTCAAGGACCTGGTTCATGTGAAACACGCCGGAACGGGTATCGACCAGGTATTTGTAGACCTCCCAGGCAAGCTGATCGCCCTCGAGATCCCGCCAGCGATGAAACCGGGCGAAGGTCTTCATGCTGTAGGCGTCGGCGTTGTGCGGGGAGACGACGCGCGGGGCATAGACCCGCCCTTCCGCACTTACCGCCGCGGCCAGCAGAATCGTGATCAGGATCGACCGGAGGATGGTTTGGTGCATGAGTTCACGCCCAGAGAAATGCTCCCCGCAGCGTCCCCCGCTGCCGGCGGCACGGAGCCGACCAGCGATCAACGGCTCGAAACTGAGTGTAAGTCAGCCAATGGGACTCGACAACCCCCCGAAATGTGGAAAAAGCCCTGTGAAACGCGGGCTAATAGAGTCGCGACCGGTTTGCCCATACTCTCTGTGGTTGCGCATTTTTTGTCTTGCGTCTCCGGCGTCGTCGGTCTAGCGCCGACCACCTGCCCACAGAGTTGACGGGCGCGCTCCGGTCGCCGATAATAGCGGGTCACACTTGAGTTCACCGTACCCCCCGCCTGATTTCCCACCCCCTGGTTCGCTGTCGAGGAGACCACCGTGAGCGCGCAGAAGTTGAATTGTTGTCGACTTATAAGTTTGGCCCTTGTTGCACTGCTTTGCCTGACCACCGTTTCATACGCGGCGGATAGCGGGTCGACCCAGTCGGGCGATTGGCCCCAGTTCCACGGCCCCAACCGCGACGCGAAGTGTGCCGAAACCGGCCTGCTGCGGGAGTGGCCCGAGGGCGTCCCCAAGCTGCTCTGGAAAGCCGAGGGCCTGGGCAAGGGATACTCGACCGTCTCGATCGCCGGGGGCAAGATCTTCACCATGGGCGACCGCACGCCGCCGGGTGGGTCCGAGGCTCAGTTCGTGATCGCCCTGGACCTGAACACCCGCAACGAACTCTGGGCAACCGCGATCGGCCCGCCGCACAGAGACGGTCCCCGCTGCACGCCCACAGTCAGCCGTGGGCACACTGGCGACGGCGATCTGCTGTATGCGATCGGCACCAGCGGCGACCTGGTCTGTCTGGAGACCGCCACCGGAAAGGTCCGCTGGGGGAAGAACTTCGGCGACGACTTCGGCGGCAAGATGATGACCGGCTGGAAGTACAGCGAGTCGCCGCTGGTCGACGGCGAGAAGCTGGTCTGCACACCCGGCGGCAAGGATGCCACCTTCGTGGCGCTGAACAAGAGGACCGGCGAGCTGATCTGGAAGTGTGCCGTGCCGAACATAGGACGGCGCGGCAAGGACGGCGCCGGCTACTCGTCGATGATCGCCGCCGAGATCGACGGGGTCCGCCAGTACATCCAGATCCTGGGCCGGGGCGCCGTGGGCATCGACGCCAAGACCGGCAAGTTCCTCTGGGGTTACAACCGAGTGGCCAACGGCACGGCCAACATCCCCACCCCGGTGGTCCGCGGCAACCACGTCTTCGTCACTACCAGCTATAAGACCGGCAGCGCCCTGCTGAAGCTCACCCGCAACGGCGACGGCTTCGACGCCGAGGAGGTCTACTTCCTCGGCCCGAAGGAGTTTGAAAACCACCACGGCGGCGTGGTGCTGATCGGCGAGCACATCTACGGCGGCGACGGCCAGAACAACGGCACCCCGGTCTGCCTGGAGTTCATGACCGGCAAGATCTGCTGGAAGCCGAAGGCCCCAGGCAGCGGTTCCGCGGCCGTGCTCTACGCCGACGGACACCTCTACTTCCGCTACCAGAACGGCCTTGTGGCCCTGATCGAGGCCAGCCCCGAGGCCTTCCGGCTGAAGGGCACGTTCCGCACCGCGGTCAAGCTCGGCAACAGTTGGCCGCACCCGGTGATCCACGAGGGAAAACTCTACCTCCGCGATCAGGGCGTGCTGATGTGCTACGAGGTTCGCGCCGCGGGGTAGCCGGCCGACGGCGGATTGTCAACAAACGACATCGCGATCAACGACATCGCGATTAGACGAATAGCCCCGTCCGGGAGGGCGGGGTTTCGCGAATGTCGGCACGTCCAACCCCGCGCTGCCGGGCGGGGCTATTGGCAAGGGTGGTCGTGCGAATGTCCCGTCGGACAAATCCTCACGCCCGCACCGCGGCGGCTTGTTCCATGGCCTCCAGCGTGCGCTGGTGAACGATCTCTCCGCGGTGCGCCACCAGCGACTCCCGCACGATCTCGTCGTCGAAGTCCGGTGTGTCGGGCCCCTTCTTGAACAGGTTCTTGACGTACTGAAGCATGTTGTTCGCGTACAGCCAACTGGCGTGAACCGGCACCGAACCGGGGATATTCAGCACCCCGCACACCAACACCCCGTGCCTGACGATCTCGGACCCCGGCTCGGTGAGCTCGCAGTTGCCCCCCTGGTCGACCGCCACGTCCACGATCACCGAGCCCGGTTTCATCCCGCGGACCATGTCTTCGGTCACCAGCACCGGGGCCACCTCGCCGGGAACCAGGGCACTGAGGATCACGATGTCGGCCTGCCGGACGAAGGGGCTCAACGCCTCTCTTGCCTTCCCCACCCAATCGGACGGCAGGGCCTTGGCACAGCCGCTGCGGGCCGTCGAGACCTCCGCCGGAACGTCGAACCCGACGACCCGGGCACCCAACTCTTCGGCCCTGCGGCGGGCGTGCTGGCGGATGTCCATCACCTCCACCTCGCCGCCCAGCCGCTTGGCCGTAGCGATTGCCTGCATCCCTACCACGCCCGCACCCACTACCAGAAACCTGGCCGGCTGGATGGTGCCCAGCGTGCTGTGCATGCTGGGAATGAACTTGGGGAATCGGTCGGCCGCGATCAACACCGACTTGTAGCCGCTGAGGGTGCTCATCGACAGCAGAGCGTCCATCTTACGGGCCCGCGCCGTGCGCGGAATACCGTCCATCGTCAGGGCCGTGATGTTCCGCTGCCGCAATGCCCTGACCATCTGGTGATTGGCCGGAGCGGCCGGGTGTAGAAACGTGATCAGGATCGCTCCCTGGCACATCATCTCGACTTCGTGCTTGCCGGTTTGGTGGTTGAAGATGGGCTGTTTCACCTTCAGGATCAGCCCGGCCTGAGAGAAGAGGGCCTCGGCGTCCTCGACGATCTTGGCCCCGGCCTGCCTGTACTGAGCATCGGACCACAACGCACCCTCGCCCGCCGACGATTCCACCCAGACGTCGAAACCCATCTCGACGTATTCCGCCACCGTCTCCGGCAGGGCCGCCACCCGCCGCTCTCTGTCGAGGATTTCCTTGGGGATGCCCAGTATCATCAAAAGCCTCCATATATAGTTAATATAGCATCCTCAGCGAAGCACAGGGCAGGTCCAATTCGTGCCAAGCACCCTCGCGGCCGTGCCGGCAAATTGGACTGCCCCTTTCTTGGCAAACCTTGCCTCCGTTCTCCGAGGCTACTGCTTTCCTTGCTTTTGGGCCTCTCCGGTCATGGGAACGAAGGCCACCGGAGCAACCGACTTGCGGCGGAGCGTGCCGTCTTTTCGTTTCTCTATCAGCATTAGTTCCTGGTACCAGCGGCCCACCGGAATCACCAGCCGGCCGCCGGGGGCAAGTTGGTCCACCAACGCCTGCGGAACGTGGTCCGGCGCCGCCGCCACCACGATTACGTCGAACGGCGCGTGTTTCGGCCAGCCACGGTAGCCGTCGCCGTGGCGGACCGTGACGTTCTTGTAGCCCAAGGCCGCCAGCCGCTTCTTCGACTCCTCGGCCAGCGGCTTCACGATCTCGATGCTGTAGACCTCCTTGCACAGCTCGGCCAGCACCGCCGCCTGGTAACCCGAACCGGTTCCCACGTCCAATGCCCGGCTCTTCGCCTTCGGCTGCACCAGTTGCGTCATCAGGGCCACGATGTAAGGCTGCGAGATCGTCTGGCGGTGGCCGATCGGAAGCGGCCCGTCCGTGTAGGCCACCGGCCGAAGCTTCTCGGGCACGAACCGCTGCCGGGCAACTCTGCCCATCACCTCCAACACCCGCTTGTCCTTGATGTCCCGCCCGCGGAGGTCCCGCTGGACCATCCGCCGCCGGGCCTCGACGAACTGCGGATCTTCTTTGCTGGATTTCGGCTGTGGGAGTTCGCGTGGCGTCTGGGCCTGGGGTGTCTCGACCGGGGGAGAGTGCGCGGCCGGTTCCTGGGGCGACTGGGGGCGGGCCGCCAAGATGAGCCCACACAGGGCGACGGCGGCGAACAGAACAACCGGCCCGGCGACGGTCATCCGGCGGCTATGGGGCGGCTGGGACCAGGTCATGGCTGTCCCTCGTGCGGCGAGGATCGCATCTGCGACATTCTACGTCCGCTTGCCGCGTGGGGACAGGGTGGCCGGAACGTGGAAGTTCGCCGGTGCAGGGAATTGTGTTTGTCTCGGCTGAAGCGTGTAGAGAAGCACTTCAGAATTATATCCGCATACATTATCCGAGGGGGCGTTGTCCGATCCCGGTCTGGCGTCCGCTGGGTGACGGGCATGCCCATACGACAGGGGGCATGTTGAGGCAAAAGAGGTGGGATAATGAGGTCGCCATCGAGAGGTTCGTCCGACGACATGCCCTCAAGGAGCAAGAGAGAAGAACGGCCGAAGGTTTCAGTTAGATCTGGACTTTTGCAAAATGCGGATTCAATCTCCCCTCTCCCTCTGGGAGAGGGGACCGATTTGCAAAAGTCCAGTTAGATCTTCGGAAACTCCCCCTGGGCCACCTGTCGGAGCTTCTCGCGGTCGAGCAACTTCACTCGATTGTTGTCCAACTGGGAGATCAGGCCCGCCTCGACCAGCCGCCGCAGCGTGCGGGAGAAAGTCTCGCTGGTCAGGTTCAGGTGGCTGGCCAGGTGCCGTTTCAGGGTGGGAAGCTGGATCGTTTCGTCGCCGGCCGGCTGCGACTCGATCAGAAACCGGGCAATCCGGCCGGCGGCGTCGCGCAACACCACGTCCTCCATCAGTCCCACCAGGTGGCGGACCCATTGGGTCAGGCCGCCGATGATTCCCAGGCAGAGCTCGTGGTCCTCCTCGAGGGCCTTTCGGAAGCGATCCGCCGGCAGCAGCGCGCATTGGGTCTGGGCGACGGCCTCGGCGCTGGCGGGTAGGTCGAACCCCCCGATGGCCGCCACCTCGGCGAATGTGTTTCCCGGCCCCACCACATGCAGCACGTGCTCCTTCCCACCGGAACCCGTCTTGAACACCCGCACCAGCCCGCTGCCCACCACGTACACACCCGGACACTCACCCTTCTCGTGGAAGATCACCTGCCCCTTGCGAAATTTGCAGAGCCGGGCGATGGTCGCCAGCCGCTGGAAACCCGCGGGCTGCACCTGGGAAAACAGCTTGCAGCCGTGCAGGATGTCGATGACGTTCAGCGCCAAGGGAGCCTCCGGAAGGATTTTCCGGAAATCATCTTATCGGCTTGATCCAGATCAAGCCCGGATGGTCCGCAAAAGCCTATTATAGAACAGACTTTGGTCTCGGCAATGACAGCCGCTTCTGATCCAATGAACCTCGCTTCGCGAAGGAGACTACTTGTGAAGCCAACCGATATTCTCAGCGACGAACATCGGGTAATCGAGCAGGTGCTCAACTGCCTGGAGAAGATCGTCCAGCGGTCCGAGACCCGGGGCAAGCTCGAAGAGCAGCCCGCCAAAGATGCCGTGGCCTTCTTCCGCAACTTTGCGGACCGTTGTCACCACGCAAAGGAGGAAGCCCACCTCTTCCCGGCAATGGAGGCCAAGGGCTTCCACCGCCAGGGTGGCCCCACGGGAACCATGATCTACGAACACGAGCTGGCCCGGGCCTACGTCCGCGGAATGGCCGAGCCCATTGGGGCCGCGTCCGCTGGCGATGCCCCCGCCCTGAAACAGTTCGGCCGGCACGCCCGCGACTACATCGGCCTGCTGCGCGAGCACATCGAGAAAGAAGAGCACTGCCTCTACACCATGGCCAACCAGGCCTTCACCGAAGAAGACCAGCAGAGGCTGCTGGAGACTTTCGAGAACGTCGAAACCGAAGAATTGGGCATCGGCACCCACCAGATGTACCTGCAGATCGCCAACCGGCTGGCAGACCGTTACGGCGTACCCCGGGCCGCCGCCGACAGCAGCGCCCCGGGCCAATGCGTGTGTTCCCACTGAGGGGGAACATCGCGGTTGGCAGATAGAACAAGGCTATCGCGAACATGGATCTTGACAGGGCAGAGCCGAATCCACACGACAGACCGAGGGCCGTCTTGCTCCCGGTAGCGACAATCCGTCCATTCACTTGAAACTACGCTATTCTTCCTCGAAAGGAGTCCTATCGATGTTCTGCTACCAATGTGAACAAACTGCAAAGGGTACCGGCTGCACGATCAAGGGTGTCTGCGGCAAAGACGACACCACCGCGACGCTTCAGGATCTATTGGTCCACGCCGCCGAGGGCATTGCAATGTACGCCCACCGGGCCGGCCAGTTGGGCGCCCGCGACCCGCAGATCGACGTCTTCCTGATCGAGGCCCTGTTTGCCACGGTCACCAATGTCGACTTCGATCCCCAGCGGCTCAGCCAACACCTCGACCAGGCGTCCAACAACCTTCAGAAGGCCAAATCGATGTATCAGGCGGCCTGCGCCCAGGCCGGAAAGACCCCGGATACCCTCGCCGGACCCGCCGCCTGGCAGCCGGCCGGCGACCTGGATGGACTGGTTCGGCAGGGGAAGGAGGTCTCTATCGCCAATCGGCGGACCAAACTGGGCGAAGACACCGCCGGACTCCAGGAACTTATCATGTACGGGCTGAAGGGCGCCGCCGCCTACGCCGACCACGCCCAAATCCTCGGTCACGAAGATCCCCAGCTCTACGCCACCTTCCACGAGGCCCTCGATTTCCTTACCCGCGACGACCCCACCACCGACGAGCTGCTCTCCTGGGCCTTGAAGGTCGGTGAGCTGAACCTCACGGCCATGCAGTTGCTCGACGCCGCCAACACCGAAACCTACGGCCACCCCGAGCCCACGCAAGTGCCGGTCACACCCATCAAAGGCAAGGCCATCCTGGTCTCCGGACACGACCTGAAGGACCTCGAAGAGTTGTTGAAGCAGACCGAGGGCAAGGGAATCAACGTCTACACCCACGGCGAAATGTTGCCGGCCCTGGCCTATCCCGGCCTGAAAAAGTATCGGCACCTGGTGGGCAACTACGGCGGCGCGTGGCAGGACCAGAAGAAGGAGTTCGACGACTTCCCCGGCGCCATCCTGATGACCACCAACTGTATCATGAAGCCCCAGGACGGCTACTTTGGCCGAATCTTCACCAGCGGGCTGGTGGCCTGGCCGGGCGTAACCCACATCGGCCAGTCTGCCCACGGCAGACTGGCGCGCGATTTCACACCGGTGATCGAGGCCGCCCTGGCCGCCCCCGGCTTCGCGCAGGATGCGCCCGAGCAGACGATCACTATCGGGTTCGCCCGCAACGCCGTGCTGGGAGTGGCGGAGAAGATCGTCGACGCCGTCAAGTCCGGCGCCATCCGCCACTTCTTCCTGGTGGGCGGCTGCGACGGGGCCAAGTCGGGCCGGAACTACTACACAGATTTCGCCCAACAGGTGCCCGACGACTGCGTAATCCTCACCCTGGCCTGCGGCAAGTACCGCTTCAACAAGCTCGACTTCGGAGATATCGGCGGGATTCCCCGGCTGTTGGACATCGGCCAGTGCAACGACGCCTACTCGGCCGTCCAGATCGCCCTGGCGTTGGCCGACGCGTTCGATTGCGGTGTGAACGACCTGCCCCTGTCATTTGTCCTGAGCTGGTACGAGCAGAAGGCGGTGGCCATCCTGCTGACGTTGTTGCACCTGGGCATCCAGAATATCCGCCTGGGGCCCAGCCTGCCGGCCTTCGTCACCCCGTCCGTGCTGCAGGTGCTCGTCGACAAGTTCAACATCGCCCCGATCGGCACGCCCGAGGAAGACTTGCAGGCGATCCTGGGCCAGCGCGTGGCGTGAGGGCCAAGCAGGACAAATAGGATTCCCAGAATAGCGCTCACTGCTTCAGCCGAGCATCTCGCGGAACTGGCCGAAGAGGTAGTCGCTGTAGTGGGGTCCGGCGTCGTGCCGAGGTTTCTCGGATGCGTCGAATTCCAAAGGTTTGACGGCACGGGCAATCGTGGTGGCTGGCTGACCGGGAGGGCGGGAAATAACTGCAATTGACGGAGTTGCAGAAACGGTCAGTTTGTTGTTATGGTCAGGTGTTTTGGTATAATAGAGCCCGTTAGTGTCTAGTATCGGGCAGCAGCCAACAGCGTCCAAAGAAGGTGAGACCAAGTCATGTCGACCAGCGCCGTCCGTCGTTTCTCACGCAAATCCCGTAGCAGCAAATGGTCGAATCGGCTGCTGGTGATCTTTCTGTTCTTGGTGATTCATTGCCCGCCCGCTCAAGCGGAGACCGTCCGAATTTTCCTGATCGGCGGAGCGTCCAACACCTTGGGGCAAGGCTTTGCGAGCGACTTGGAGCCTCCGCGGAGTGAGCCACAAGAGGATGTTTGGATATGGCAAGACGATCTCGGCCAGAATGTTGGCTGGACGGCGCTTCGGCCTGGCTTCGCTCTAAACGACAACAACATGGGCTCGGGTGGGAACCACGATGCCTGCAACGCGAACGAGATCGCGCGGGGACATTGTGGCGACAGATTCGGAGTAGAACTTACACTTGGCCGGGGCCTGGCCGACGCATTTCCCGGGGACCAGATTGCAATCGTCAAACATGCATACGGAGGACGAAGAGTTCACGATCATTGGAATCCCGATACGGTTGGCCCGCCAGACCGCGACCACATGTATGCCGGGCTCAAGGACAAGCTGCAGGATGCTACTGAAGCACTCTCGGATCAGGGTTTTGACTCGGTGGTCGCAGGCATGTTTTGGGTTAATGTTGCAGGCGATGCCAAGAATTCGCTGGCACTAGATCATGAGACGAATCTCACGCGTCTGATCGCGGCGGTCCGAAACGACTTGGCTGGTGATCTATCGATGCCTTTCATTATTGCTGGCGCGCATCCGTTCATCGGATGGGAAGAACTCGTCCCGTTCATCGACGTCGTTCGCCAGTCCGAGCGTAACATTGCGGCCGCCGACCCGTTGGTAGGTTTCGTCGACACCGACGATGTTTCTCTACGGCCGTTCAATGCACAGTA
>SDBV01001084.1_pt1 | contig 40353 bp, 36 predicted proteins | sample 2277081 | NCBI WGS metagenome assembly SDBV01 (sample SAMN10402039, study PRJNA504765) | marine sediment metagenome | isolation source: marine sediment core GS10_PC15, 223 cmbsf | place: Arctic Ocean: Southern Knipovich Ridge | collected 2010
GCACAATATAAATTTGGGTTTGCTGATCTTACCGGATTATTACCGGAAAAATTTTCTTTGTTTGTCAGGGGAATTTCCATCCTCAGAAAGCTTGATTCAGATATTTTAAACAAAAATAAGAACGGACCTACCAGAGCATACTTTCATCATTATGAAGAGATAAATGAAGAATTACGGTTAGTAATAAATAAGATCTCTTCTAAATTGAAAGATTTGGGTATTAATTGTATAGGCAGAAAGCCAACTTCTGATGATTCTGAGATTAATGCAAAATACTCTAAAACTTTAAGAACAGAAATTTCCCATAAAATGGTTGCTACCAGAGCTGGCCTGGGATGGATTGGCAAAACGGATTTGTTTATCTCAAGAGAATTGGGCCCGCGTCTGAGATTGGCTTCCATATTGCTTGAAGAGCCTATTAAAATAGATTCAAAACCGGTAGAAAAGAGTGAATGCAAGTCCTGTATAGTGTGTGTTGATCATTGTCCTGCTAAAGCAGGTAATGGAAAAGAGTGGGATATTTATACGGATAGGGATACATTTTTTAATGCCTTTAAATGCCGTGATATATGCAGGCGTTTAGCAAAGAAAAATTTGGATTTGAATATGAGCCTGTGTGGTAGATGTGTGGCAATCTGTCCCAGAGGTCTTAAAAATGAGCATTAATCTATTAACAGAATATTTACTCATTTCTTATCAATTTTTATATCTTTGTATTAAATAATTAGATTTTTTTATTTTCTGGACTCCGGGTGTGTTTTAATGTAAAATTTAAAAGTGGAATTATTAAATTCCCGATCAACAAATAACCGGGGTAATAAATTGAGGGTTATTTTTCAATATCTATCCCAGTAATGAAACAAGAATAAGACATGAAAAAGCTTAGAATTATAAAACCTAAGATACGAAATAAATTATTATTCGGATTTATTTTTGTTTCTCTTTTGGTGGGAATTGTAAGCTATGTTAGTATTAATAATGTCCGGGACATCAGGCATAGCTATGATAATATTTCAACAAATACTCTACCTCTTATTAAGTACCTTGGAGAGATGAAGTTTGAAAGTCTCAGACTTGTTTCCTCTTCCTCAGAATACGGATATATTCAGACAGAAAGACAAATTTATCTGAAGATTCTCCTTTAAATCAAAAAAATGAGTTTATCAAACAGTCCTGTAATTCTTGTCATACAGCTTTGTTGCAATATGAAAACATAGTCGAAGTATCATTTCCGGAATAATCGGGATTCTAATCTATCGTTCGAATTCAAGTCCGATAGCAAAACTAACAGAAGTGACGAACGAGTTCCGTAAAGGAAATTTAAACGCGGCGATAGAGATTAAATCCACTGATGAGATTGGTATTTTAGGAGAAAATTTTCATTATATGGCGGAACAAATAAGACTTCTTAGTTCCCGATTGGAAAATGAGATAAAAGAAAGCAAATCCGCAGCAGAGAAATTGCGGTTTCAAAATGAAATAATGACTAATATGACTGAAGCAGTTTATCTAGTTAGACTGGAAGATAATATTATTGTTTATACAAACTCAAACTATGAAAAGCTGTTTGGCTATGCAAATGTTTCAGTTTTTGATCATTCCAAATTCGGGAAAGTTTTTGTCTCATTCCATACTGATATAACCGAACGCAAACAGGCTGAAAAACTTCAGGATGCTGTTTATCGTATAACAAAGGCTACCGATGTTTCACCAACAATTGATGATCTTTTTAAAAATCTACACGGTATTATTAAAGAAGTTATGACAGCTGATAATTTTTATATCGCTCTTTATGATGAACAGGAAAATCTGATAAGTACACCGTATTATATGGACGAAGTTGATCCGTTGGTATCGCCTAAAAAGCCGGGTAAAGGATTAACCGAATATGTTATTTTTAATAGTACATCACTACTATGCGACGAGAAATTGTTCGATGAGATGCTCTCCCTGGTGAAATTGAAGCTGTTGGCAGTCCGTCGCCAATATGGCTTGGAGTGCCGCTTATAGTACATAATAAAACTATTGGGATGATGGCAGCCCAACATTATAATGATGCAACTGTCTACAGCAAACGCGAACTGCAGATATTCGAGTTTGTGTCTTCTGAAATTGCCGGGTAATTGAGAAAAAGATGGCAGCCGAACAAGAAATAAAATTAATTAACGAACTTAAAGAAGCCCTTACTAAGGTAAAAACACTTAATGGGCTACTTCCAATTTGTGCCTCATGCAAGAAGATCCGTGATGATTCAGGATATTGGCAGCAGGTGGAGGGGTATATTATGAATCACTCTAATGCTAGTTTTACTCATGGTTTCTGCCCCGATTGTGTAAAAAAACTTTATCCGAAAAAATAATTAATACAAAAGAGTTTACTTTATCCTTGTTGGATTTGAGACTGCTTATACTGTTCATGTTGCATTTACAACTTAACATTTTTAAAAATAAATGGGATATAAGAAAAAAATGTTGTTTTAGATATTTCAAAGGATTAGAGTATAGATCAAAATGATATTTATAACTTGTATTATGAAAATGTTCGGGTGACTAATTAAATTTAACAAAACTAAGAGAGGTGGTGGAGTATACAATTGAGAATTTTACTGGCTGCAATTACATTATTTCTTTTATACGGCTGTGTTGGCCCTCTCCCCCCAAAAAAGGACAATAACGATATGGAAGAATACACTTTAATAAGCGAAGGCGAAGACCTTGAGCCTTATGTGAACCAGAAAGTAAGGTTAATTGCAATTGTATCAAATACAAAACTTCCGAGTATTGGTAATTACTGGTTAACAATATTAGAACTGGATGACCTTGCGGGACAAAAGATTCATATCCGGGGTAGAGTAGAAAAAAGAGTTGAAAGTTCCGCATTACCGAACGGCACTATCATCCAGGGCAGGGACGGTGAGTATTTTCATCTGGTGGATATAGAATATGAGTTAGTTATAGAAGACTAAGTTAATTTTTATACAACCATTATTAAGAATATCTATATCAATAATTAACTACTAATTTGGACTATATTTCGTTTAAAACAATCGGATATACGAATTTAAGGATGGATAGTAGTGGATTTGATTTTCAGTATATTAGGTGTTCCTTACTACAATACCATAGTAGAATACCCTAATATTAATTTATTAAATATATTCATATACTCGTCTATATTAGTTGAATGTAATATCTGCACTCCAAGAATGCTAGTTTCTTTATATCCTTCAATATCTATATCCAATATGTCAACAAAATTTTTCCAGATACTTTCTAAAGTCTCAGAGCCTTCTAACATTGTGGAACCAATTGCAAACCCAATTCCAGACTCATAGTAAAAATCATAATCACTTATAAATGTTATAAAATGAATTGTATCGATGTTCTGTTGTTCAATAATCCAGGAAGACGGATAATCAATATAAACATGACTGTTACTTTCCTCGAAATAAATCATGTCATCTAACCATTGCTGTGTTAGTTCTTCAGGATTATTTGTATCCTCTCCATCTGCATATGCAATGCCAGAAATAAAAAAAACGAAAATAAAAAACAAAAAAGAAAACTTTTCCTGATGGTTTTTAATAAATATATATTATTCATGCTATTTCCTTAAATATGATATTATTGTTTATTTAATAAGGTTCTTGTACATTAAAAAAATAGTATACACCTGGTACAAAAATATTAAAAGTCTTATACCATAAATTTTACAACTATTTTACACTAATTCAAATAAATATAATGTTACGAATAAAAATAAATATAAAGCTGTCGAACTCAACCTGGGCAATGCTTTTTAAGAAGAAATAAATCTATGACTACAATAATTTTGAGCATAGATAAATTGGGAGAGTAGTGATTTTCCTATTTTTATTTATAGAAAAATTTTGCATGGTCAGTTTAATTGCCAGATCCGGAGAATATCGTTCAATAAATGAATCCAGGGACTTGGATTTTCTTGTTCTGTTAGATGATTTAACTTCTACCGGAATTATATTTTTTCCTTTTACAATTATGAATTCCAATTCTGCTTTTCCCTCTTGCCATGAAAACAGATTAGCATTAGTTCTTTCATAGAGTTCCTGGCTAACAAAATTCTCCATAATAAAGCCCTTATATGGTCCAATCTTACTATCAAGTATTACTTCGCCCGGGATTGCAAGAATACTATTTAAAATACCAACATCAAACAAGAAGAGCTTAAAATAATTGTCTTTTGTATAACCTGTAAGAGGATGGAGAGACTTTTTGACTATTTGGTTTTTAATACACAACCTTGATTCCATTAACCAGGACAATGGACCTGCAATACTTTCAAATCCCTTTCGTTTTGGTATAACACTTTTAAACTGATATTTTTTAACACTTTCATCCAATACACTAGATAATTGGGTCGGGATTGAGTTAAATACATAATTAATATGATTTGCATTCACAACTTCTGAATATTTTGCAAAATCTGCTCTATAACCTTCGACTAGTTCATTTTGAATTTTTCGTGTTTTTGAAATCGCTTCTAATATGTTTTTTTCCTGTGGGACTGAATTAGTTTTTACAAAAGTTTTAACTACTTCGGGTAATCCTCCTGTAAACAAATAGCATTCAAACAGTTTCAATAAATCCTCATGAACTATCTGAGGTATGGGTTTTGTAAAATTGAAATGTAGTAGGTATTCGTAAGTATCTGCATTTACTGCTTTTACAAATTCAAAAAAACTCATTGGAAACATATAAAGGAAATTGGTTTTGCCCACAGGAAAGGATTCCTCATTTTTGATTAATCCCATATGAGAACCGGCAGTAATCAAATCCAGCTCTTCCATATCCTGCTGAAAATATTTTAGTGAAGTTATTGCCTTTGGACATTCTTGAATTTCGTCAAAAACAAGAAGATCTTTTATAATATTTATTGGCTCTTTTAATCTGAATTCCAGAAGTTTTATTATTTCATTGGGATTGAAAGTTTCTTCAAAAATTGAATGAAGTTTTTTTTCGACTCTCAAGTCAATATAGTGTACTTTGTAATTTTTTTCCTTGTAGTGTTTTTTTCCAAACTCAAGAATAGCCCATGTTTTTCCAACTTGCCTTGCACCTTTTAGAACAAGTGGTTTTTTAATATCTGTATTTTTCCATTCAAGAAGAGAAATTATAATATCACGTTCCATATTCAAATTATTATCCATATATCAAATCATGTCAATAATAAGTCCATGATTTTGGAATATTAATTGCCCAATAAGTCTGTAATTTTGGAAAATTACCAACCATAGAAGTCCGTAATTGGCATCCGCACAAGATATTGCTCCCGCAATTATTAAGAAGGTATAGGGAACAGGTTCTCATATTTACCATAGATGCAGCTCTCCTATTGGAATAATCGCTATTATTATGGAGCTTTTCGAATCAACTAAAATATTAAAGCAACTTGTAAAAATAGGATGTGCACCGCCGAATTTAAATCTGACTACCTTGAATTAAAAAATTATTTTTCTACTATACCCGGCTTGCTATTCTTTTTAGTAAGAGAAAGATTCCCTTCATGTTCAGAGGTTTCCGAAATGGATAACATTCCTTTCTGTCTATCTTCCCACTTTTTCATAATTGGTATTTGATATTGTTAATGATAGGAAATATTATAATTATAATCAAGGATTTTAAAAAAACCTTGACAGAATCTATTTTTTTTTTGTAGTCTATAATACAATAGTTGTGAAGATTATTTAAAAAAAATAAAAGTATCATAACAGTAATATTGAGTTTGGCCACCTTTTTCAAGAAAAACAGAAAGGCGACCTTGATTTACTATCTTTTTCAAGTCAAACAGAAAGATAACTTAGATTTCTCTATCACTAAAGAATGAAAATATTTCTGCTTTATTCAAGCAGCGGGAGGTTTTTTATGGAAATAATAATGAATGATTGGCTATTAACAAATAACACTGTAATTCCCCTAGTTAAAAATAAAGTTGAAAAAAAAGCTAAACAAAACGTTAAACAGACAGCTAAACAGAAAGTTAGAAAGAGAAAAAGATTTATAGTGTGCATCAAGAAATCCGGAAACAAACCTGTCTCATCAAATTTAGTTAAACAATGTATACCTAATAAAAGTATAACTAATGAAAGTATAACTAATAAAAAATCCCAAATTGAAAGTCAAAAGAAAAAAACCGTTTTTCGAAATGATGCTTATTTAAAAGTGACGGGCCGTGCCCAATATGTAGATGATTTGAAAACTGATAGAATGGCTCATTGTGTGCCTGTATATTCAGATTATGTTCATGCCAGAATAAAAAGCATTGATACCAAAGCTTGCGAAAATGCAAAGGGAGTAATTAGCGTTATTACTGCTAAAGATATACCTGGCTCATCTACATATGGTCAAATAAACCGGGATTACCATATGTTAGCCGATGATAAAATTCGATTTAATGGTGATGTGGTTGCTCTGGTTGTAGCTGACACCCGCGAATTAGCTAAATCCGCAGCAAGTTTAGTTAAAATAGAGGCTATGGAACTACCTGCAATCTTTGATCCGGAAAAGGCGCTTGCTGCAAAACCTATTCATGATAATATGAAATCCAATCTTGTTAATCACTATAAAATAAGAAAAGGCAAAGTAGATTCGGCATTTAAATATTCAGATTATGTTGTGGAAAAGACTTTTAATACAACTTTTGTCGAACATGCTTATCTGGAAACTGAAGGAGCTTTATGTATCCCAAAACCAGATGGGAAAATGGTAGTTTATGGTAGTATGCAGCATCCTTTTAGTACAAGAAGATGGGTGGCAGCTATCTTGGGAGTGAAATTATCCGAAGTAGAGATAATTGGTTGTTCTATGGGTGGTGGTTTTGGTGGTAAGGATGATACAGCTGCTATAGTATGTTCCAGAACCGCATTAGCAGCCAAATTGATCAATCGGCCAGTAAAAATGATTTATGATAGAGAATGGTCAATGCGGGAAAGTTATAAAAGATGGTAGAATTAAGAATCTTAATTTTAATAAATACAAGGTTCCTAAGGCTGTGAATATCCCAAAGATTCATCCGATCATTGTAGAAAACAGGGATCCTAGTTCACCCCTTGGTGCTAAAGGAATTGGTGAATCTGCTCTGGAAATTATTGCTCCTGCAAATTGCTAATGCTGTTTACAATGCAACCGGGAAGCGATACTTATCACTACCAATCAAAATTCTGGAAACTAGATAAGGAGCAAATTTTGGATACAATTTTAATCAATAATAAAGAGGAGTTTATCTCTAAAAGGCTGATAGATAGAACATTGCTGGATTATCTTAGAGTTGAGTTAAACCTTACAGGGACTAAGAATGGATGCGGCATAGGTGCCTGCGGGGCTTGTGTAGTTTTAGTTGATTTTAAACCTTACCGGTCTTGTGTTACAAAGTTAAGTAAAGTTATAGGTAAAAGCATATTAACCATCGAAGGTTTGGAAAGTAGTGATGGAACATTGCATCCTATTCAGAAGGCTTTTATGGAAGCAGGAGCCATACAATGTGGTTTTTGTACACCAGGAATGATACTGACTACTTATGCTTTACTGTTGAAGATTAATCAACCCAGCATAGAGCAAATTAAGAAAGCGCTTAATGCGAGTATTTGCCGCTGCACAGGGTATAAACAGATAATCGATGCTATTCGGATTGCTTCTGCCGTTATAAATAAGAAAAATATTTCTGTATATGGTTAATAAAGCATCCTTTAATCCCGTTCTGTCGTCTTTATAATCTTATAAATATCTGTATTGTTTAATATTCCGGAAACAAGGCCGGCATTCATACCAATAGAGTATATTGGAACATTACTTGCTGTATGATTATTTGTATTCCATATTACATCAGGGAATTGATTAATTCCATTATTCTTTGTTATTACCAGTCCGCCTGTTTCATGGCAGGGCCCTATAGTAATGAATACAGATGAAGAATTAAAAATCGCATTTAAAGAATATCAAAACGGAACTTTTATAAAATAAGTATTGCTATCAAATCTTTAAAATGCTGCTTGCCGAAGGCACTTACGTGCCCCCCCCCTGGGGTATTACTAAGCTGAAGGCACCTATGTGCCCTTTAGATTGCTGCTTGTATCTAATTTTCCAGCGGCATTGGATTGCATAGATTTTCTTATAAATTTGCAACTCTGCCGCAGTTAAAACAGATAAATTTAGGATTTTTTGCTATTTCTTTAATTTTATCAAAAAGGTCATTACTTGCAAGTACACAAATATGGCCCTGGTGTTCTCCAGAACATTTTTCTTCTGCCTTTTTTTCTGCACTATTTTCTGCACTATTTTCTGCCATTGTTAACTCCTTTTTGCTAAAATGTTATTGTTAGAAATAATAATTTTCTCTTACAAAGTTCACAAAGCGCAAAGATATTAACTAATTATTCTACTCCCTTGTACGTTAGAGGATTTAAAGGCGAACCTGCTGGAAATGGTCTGGCAGCAAGTTCTCTGTCTAATAATAATAGCGCCTGCTTTTCATCTCCTACGAGTTTCATCTGCTCTACATTTTTGCTAGCATTTGCCTCTTCTTCTATTTGTTCTTTTATAAACCAGTTTAAAAGAGGTTCCGCAGAATAATCCATTACTTCCCGGGTAATTTTCATTAAATTCCTTATTTTATTAGAAATAAATTCTTCATGCTTTAATGCATCTTCCCATGCTTCTAAAGGACTTTCCCAGCTTGTTTTTAGCTGTTTTATATCGAGGAGTATTACTTTTTCCCCTCTGTCAATTATATGGTCAAACAATTTCATCGTATGTTCCATTTCTTCATGTACCTGGCAGCGCATCCAATGTGCCATGCCGTCCAGACTCAAAGATTGAAAATATGCAACCATAGATAGGTAAATATAATATGACTCCATCTCATGTTTTACTTGTTCATTTAACGCATTTAATAATGTTTTTTCTATCATATAAAATAGCCTCCACTTTTTTATCAGTAATTATTATTGATAATAATATAATACTAATTAGTTAAATATTAAATATAAATTTTACAAATATTTAATAACTTGCATTTGTACTAAAAAATTAGTAACATTTTTATGTTAAACCGGTGTTTAAAAAGAAAAGAAAAACTAATATTTATTATAAATATATGAAATATTATGCTATAAAATTAAATATTACTTTTAAGGAAAAAAAAATGAGACAAATACTGACACTTCTTATTTTACAGTTTATTTTATTTCCCCTGTCTGCACAGGAAATTGATAGAGCAGATGAAGTTTTACCAGAAAACGACCAAAGTATAACGGCTGAAGATAATTTACAGGAAAATATCAATCAAAATACAGATAAACCATTTTATAGTTTTAATTTAAATATAAATCCGGGAAACGGTACTATAGAAGGTAATATTTCTATTGATATTCCCTGGACGGAAGAAATGGATTTAGGTGGTAATTCTATATTTATTGGCTTGATACTAAATAGCGGAGAAGAAAAGAATCCATATACCTTTTCTTTTATAGAAGAAGGCGGTCCGGATGGTTTTTCTCCTTCTAGTGCAGCTATTAGTAATGTATCGGTAAACTCAATTAATGCAGAATGGAAATATGCCGAACTTACACGTCCAATAATAATAAAATACAATACAGAACACTTGGTTAGCGAAATTATTCTTCCGGAAAGGCCTGCTTTAGGTGAGATAGTACATATAGAATTATCTTATAATGTACAAATATCTCACATAAAGGGTATGGATGATTTCTATTTTAAAGACAAGATGATTTCAAGGTTTTCATGGTTCCCTCATATTTATACAAAAGAGCAGATTGATAATGGAGTATTTACAATGCCACTTTTTACGTATAAAGCAGATATAAACCTTGCACCCAACTGGGATATGGCTGGAATCGGAACAGAATTTAGTAAAGATAACAATGTTTTTCATATTGAAAGTAGTACACCGGTAGCAAGTTTCCCTTTAATTTTATTAAAGAACCATAATGTATTGGAGCATAAGTTAATAGACCAGGATTGTACATTAAGAGTGTATTATAAAGGAACTATAGAAAATACTGCATTACTAATAACAGGTTATGCACTGGAAATATTAAATTACTATAAAAACACTTTTTTTCCTTTGGATTATAAAAACATAAGCATTGTACAGGGGAATACCGGCATGTGGGGCATGGCCTCTGATTCTGCAGTGATAATCGGAGATGCGCTTTTTGGTGCATTAGACAGGGGAGTCCCAAATGTATTAAATCCATTTCTGCATTATATTCTTTCCCATGAAATAGGACATTTTTATTTTGGCATTGGAAGCCCTCCGGATTTTACAAGAGAAAATTATTTATCCGAAGGTTTATGTGAATTTGCCAGCATAAAGCTTCATGAAATGAAATATGGAATATGGGATAATTTAATGCAAAGTAATAATGATATTGCTTCTAAAATAGTTAAAGGAGTTGCATCTTCATTTTTAAATGGCTCGACAATAAGAGTAACTAAATATTATAGTATTGTTCAGAATTACAGATCCGGTTGGGACTCACCTGTTAGCGGAGAACCGGAAGATAAAATAGTTAATTCTTTTATTTCTACAGATTATGATAAAGCATTCTTTATAATTCATATGTTATTTAATTATCTTGGCGACGAAAGAATAGATGAAGCATTAAAATACTATCTCGAAAATAACAGATACAAGCAGGTTACTTCCGAAACTTTTAAATCTTCTCTCGAATCATTTTACAATAAGGACCTTACTCTGTTTTTTGATACATTTATTTATGATGATAAAGACCTGGACTATGAATTAAGTGGAACGTTAAATGAGCAAAACGGTGAAATATATCAATCAATTTTAAAAATTGAAGACCTTAATAATACTGGGATATTTATTCCTATTAAACTTACAATTTTTTATGAAGACAAATCATTCGAAGAACAGTGGATATATTCTTCCGGGGAACTAATAATTGAAAGCACAAAAGAAATTGATTATGCAGGGATAGATAAAGACCTTAGTCTTTTAGACTTTAACAGGAGAAATAATTTCTATCCAAAACAAACCTATTTTTTAAAAACCGAAGATGATTGGTTAGCTGCATATGGGGCATCTAAATGGTCTATTTCTCCCTATTTTAATTCAGATGGAGATTATATTTTCTTTGGCCTCGGGCCAAAATTTAGGGAGCCTCTTAAATGGCAAATACTTACTGCTCCATTTATTGGCATACCTCTGTCTATCTCTGAACTACAAGATTTTAATTTTTCATATGGTGCTGGATTAATTACAGGAATAGATTTACCTCGCTCAAATAGAATTAAATTTCATACAAGATATTTATTTCCAAATGAAATCTCGCTAATCGAACTTGAATATTCAAAAAGATTTAATATTGATACGGAATTAGGTTATGTAGGGCACACATATTTACAAAGCTTCGGGATAAGTACATCAATAGGACTTGCTGAGTTCTTAGTAGACGAACCGGATAATCCGGATTCTTATCTTTTTAATTCTTTGACATTAGACTTAGACTTGTTAGTTAAAAACGGCCACTTTTCTGATATCACTAATGAAATTAATTATTACTATATAAATAATTCTTTCGAAGACAGAATAACTGCAAATATATTACAGGGTTTTTCTTTTATTCCAAGAACATTGCTCGGTTTAAAATTAACAGGTACTGTTAGTTTGGGAGAATTAAATGAGCTTGGTGCAAGTAATAGTGTTCTTGGATTTTCATCTACTGTAGATGATGATACAAATTATTCTGTTAAAATTAAAACACTATTTGGAATTCCTCTTATTAATGATATTAATGTTTCTTTCTTTAACTGGTTTGTACTTCAAAGTATAAATATGGCAATTGTCTATGAAGGTGCAACTGCATTTTCAAATTCTGAAGAAATAAGGGAAGGGATGCAGCACGCTGTAGGATTTGAATTTATGCAAACTTTTAGAACTGTAGGGGATTTGACTATACCTTTTACCTTTGGCGTAAGTTTTAACCTTTCTAAAATAATAGATAATCCGGATGAAGGAGCAAGTTATATACCCGGATTTTATATTAGCATTGATAGAACGGGCTTGTTATTTAATAGTGTTGTATCATATTGAGAATTGCTATTGTAATAATATTCATATTGAAATTATAAGACGAAATATATTACTATTAACTTTATTTTAAATTAGCAGGAGTATTTATGGCTGATGAACCTTACAAAAGACCTTCGTGGGATGAATATTTTCTTGAAATAACGAATACAGTGGCAAAACGGGCAACATGCGATAGAGGAAGAAGCGGCTGTCTCATTGCAAAGGACAGGCAGATATTAGTTACAGGTTATGTCGGTTCTCCTCCGGGGCTGCCTCACTGTGATGATGAAGGCCATCAGATGAAAAAAGTAATTCATGAAGATGACAGTATAACACAGCATTGTGTAAGAACTATTCATGCAGAGCAGAATGCAATTTGTCAGGCAGCAAAAACCGGTGTATCTGTAAAAGATGCAACTCTGTACTGCAGAATGACTCCATGCAGGACCTGTGCAATGCTTATAATAAGCTGTGGTATAAAAAGGGTAGTGTGCGAGAAAAAATATCATGCTGGTGCAGAATCTGAGAAGATGTTTTCTGAAGCAGGTGTAGAGCTCGTTTTTATGAATGATGAAGTATTAAAGTATAAGAATCAATAAAAGCAGCAAGTTTCGAGGAACTTAAGAATAAACTTCTATATTTATAATGCGTACTGCATCTTATAAAAAATAAATAAATTAGAAACACATTATCCATGAATAGCAATTATATTTTCGGTTTAACACAATAAATGCTTCTTTTACCTTCTTTGCGTCTTTGTGCTCTTCGCGATAAATTTATCACTGCAAGAAATTTATTCAAAAAATACTTTATGAAGCTTTTTTACTGCTTCTTCTACCAAATTATCCGGCACGACAAGTGATAAATTTGTATCTGAAGAACCAAGTGATATCATCCTTATAGGAACAGATTGAAGAGTACTGAATACTTCTGTGATAAATTTAGAGTCCTTCCAGAGGCCCTGCCCAACGAGGCAGATAACGCTCTTTTCCTGTTCGATATTTAGAGTACCTATTTTCTTTAATTCCTCTGCAATATTATCAAGGTCTGTTGTATCCTCAATTGTTATCGAAACAGATACTTCTGAGGTAGCAACAAGATCGACAGAAGTTTTAAATTTATCAAATATTTCAAATATCCTTTTTAAAAAACCGTATGCTAACAGCATTCTACCGGAACTTATATTGATTACTGTTATACCTTTCTTAAATGCAATAGCTTTTAGCCCTCCGGATGGAATATCAGCAATAATTTTTGTACCAGTGTTTTGCGGCGCTCCGGTATTTTTTATACATACAGGAATACCTCCGCTTATTGCAGGCTGTATAGTAGAAGGGTGAATTACCCTTGCACCAAAATATGCTAGTTCTGCTGCTTCTCTATAGCTAATAGATGGAATTGTAGAAGCTTTTGGCACTAAATTAGGATCTGATGTCATTATACCACTTACATCTGTCCATATCTGAACTTCCTCTGCTTTAAGAGCACTTCCTATTATAGTTGCTGTAAAATCCGAACCACCCCTTCCCAGAGTTGTTGTTATACTGTATTCAGTGGACCCAATAAAACCTTGCACGATATATAACGTATTATTTTTAACTTTAATTTTTTCGTTTATTAGTTTATATGTTAGTTCTTCTAATAATGCTGCCTGACTAAAATTGTTGTCTGTCTTTATAAATTCCCTTGAATCCAATAATTCAGTGCTTATGCCTAGTTGTTTTGCCCTGGATGATATTATTAAAGTAGAAAGTCTTTCACCAAATGAAAGAATCAAATCATTGCTTCGATCTGTACGTTCTTTTAATAAAGATAATCCTGTAATTATAGAATTTAATTCTACAAATATATTTTCTATTATGCTTTTGCATTCTTTATAGTTATTAGAATTTTCAAAATTCTCTACTGTTGTGATAAATCCATTTCTTAAAATTTCTGCAATTTTTTTTGCTTCATCTTTGTTACCTGTACCTGCAAGGTCTGCAATTTCCTGCAATTTATCTGTAGTTTTCCCCATAGCTGATGCCACAAGTATTACACCGTTTTTTAACTGTGAATTAGCAATATTTAAAGCTTTATCTATCCACTCGGAATCTCTGACACTTGTTCCGCCGAATTTTAATACTTTCATTATTTCATTCCCCTATTTTATTCTGTCTGATGTATTATTTTGATTAATGAATTGTAATCTGGCATAAAAAGTTATTTAATGTCAATGATTTTTATGATCTGTTTTGTTCAATTATTTTTTCCAGACAAACATCAATCCAAACAGTAACTTCTTTTAAATAAGTTTCTTTTGCTATTAAAAATTCGAATACTGCTTTTCTATATTGCCGTGTAAAAAAATATGCCTGCGCAAGGTAAAAATGAGCACGTATTTCCAGCTCTTCAGTTCTATGAATGCTCAAAAAATCGAGTAATGAGGAAATTGCTATATGATAATTATTAGCTAATAGTTCTGCCTTTAATATATTATTAAGTATATATTCTTCGCCAGTTTGGTTATTTGCCCTGTCTACTTCTAATAATTGAACAGTTATTTCCAATTTTTCATCCAGAGTAAAATCAGAGAGTAATTCTGCAACTGCTTTAGTAGCAGCAGGAGATAATTCCTGTATTTCCGGAATATTAACAGGTGGAGTTTTCAGTAAGTTTCCGCTTTCTATTTCAGTTTGGAGTATTAAAAAGGGTAGAGGCCGTGACCGTAACCGTGCTTGCAGCTGCTGTGTTCTTTCGATTGAAATTATTTGATTTTCAGAAGTAATTGGAAGTTCAACTGCATATTTTGTAGAATTTTCACCGGATAAAAGACGGATATCTCCTATTTTAACTAATTCCGCATCCAGTACAGCATAATAATAACCTATACCAGCAGGCGGAATGTCTGTATATTCCTCTGTGTTTAATGCCAATAACCATGATATAGTATCAAAGAGATCTGAATATTCAAAAATTGGTCTGTCACTTCTGTACATTATCAGTTCTCTACCCGATTTACTTGCATCAAATGTAATTATAATTTCATCTGTAGAACTTATTGCACTTATATTTGTTATATTTGCAGAAAATATTTCAGGAGCCGGAATATTCGGGATATTTATGCTTATAATTGTTTTATTTCTAAAAGGTATAAATATTTCGAATAAATTATCATCTCCGTTTATCAGCACAGCATAGTAGTATGGATTTGTTGTAGGAGGTTTATCAACAAAGGAACCAATACCATACTCAACAATGCCGATGAGATTTACATCATCGAAATTCTTAGCAGAAATTTCTTCAGAATATCTGTAAATATAATTTTCGCCGGTAATATCTTCAGCATCATTCCATGTTAATATTATATTTGCGTCGTTAACTGTTGCTTTTAATCTTGATACAAAAGGTGCAAAAACCTCTGAAGTGCTTATATCTTCATCAAACTGTGCAAAAATTGGGAGATTAATTAAAAACAGAAAAATAAATAGACTGATTATTCCGATTCTTTTAGTCATATGTTTATATTAATCGGCTTTAACTTGTTTTGTCCATAGTAAAAGCATTTTAAATAATAATGATTTTTTATACAAAATTGCTAATAATTTAGGTTTGACATAGATTATTTATATCTTATACACTGATGAACATGTTTGTTCTGGTAAATTATGAATTTTCTACAGATGACCATAAAAAAGCTGTTTGTTATTTATTAGAACAATACGGTTTTGAGAAAATATTAAATGATTCCTATGAGTCGCACTCAATCAAAGAAAATAATTTATCAAAATTAAAAATGGATATAGACCGGATTACAGATTCATATGATAAAATAAAATTTTATCAGTTTCCAGTAGAGGAAACCCTGGTTATAACAACTTTAAAAGATAAAAAATGGCGAAGAGCAAAAATTATTGTATAATTATTTAAAAACTAATCTTTTTAGAAAATATCATTTTAACTAGTTTATTTAACTAGGTTCATAAGGAGTAATAAATTTTGTTAGAGGATTTACAGCAGAGGATATCTGAACTGGGTAGTAAAATAGAAGAAACATGGAGGCATCTTTGACGCAGAACAATTAAAAAATGATATTTCAATTATAGAATTAGAATCCGGAAAAGCGGATTTTTGGAATAATAGAGAGCGTGCAGAAAAACTCCTTTTAAAATTAAAAGAAAAGCAAAACAGGCTTAATTCATGGGTGGATATAAAACAGGGGCACCAGGATTTAAAAGAACTTTATATGCTGGCATTAGAAGAAAAAGATCAGGGCTTGGAAACAGAAATAAGGAATATATTAAATGAGTTAGAGAAACAGTACTCCAGTATCAGAGTATTGGAATTACTTGGAAATCCATATGATTCCTCCTCCTCTTTTCTAACAATTCACTCCGGTGCAGGAGGTACAGAGGCCTGTGACTGGGTTTCTATGCTGCTCCGGATGTATACGCGCTGGGCAGAACATCAGGGTTATAAAGTACAAACTATAGACTATCTTGAAGCAGAAGGCGGCCTTAAATCTGTTACTGTTCTTATTAAAGGTGAATATGCTTATGGGTATTTAAAGAATGAGGCAGGAATCCACAGGCTGGTAAGGATTTCTCCTTTTGATTCCAGTAGCAGGCGACATACGTCCTTTGCATCTGTGTACCCGACTCCGGAGGTAGATGATAGTATAGAAGTAGAAATAAATCCGGAAGATTTAAGAATAGATACATACAGGGCAGCAGGTGCAGGAGGCCAGCATGTTAATAAAACAGATTCTGCTGTAAGAATTACACACTTATCAACAGGAATTGTAGTACAATGTCAGAATGAACGAAGCCAGTTTAAAAATAAATCCATGGCCATGAAAGTGTTAAAGTCCAGGCTTTTTGATCATTATAAAGCAGAACAGGATAAGGAAAAAAAGAAAACAGAAAAGGAGAAAAAAGATATTGCCTGGGGAAACCAGATCCGTTCATATGTTTTTCATCCTTATACGATGGTGAAAGATCATAGAACAAAGTATGAAACAGGTAATATTCAGGCTATAATGGATGGTAATATAAACGATTTCTTAGAGGAGTGTTTAAAATTTGTATGGGCTTCAAAGTAAATAATAGTCCTATTATGAATATTATTATGATTATTTTTAATTATGAAGAACTCCGGAGCAGAGCTCTGGGGTATCTTCGTTCTGTAAGGCGGCTTGACCACAAGCTTGCAAGTGGTCAGGCACTATTTTATAACCTCCATTCCCGCAGTAGAACTGCGAGGTATTTCGGCTGTCAGAATAAAAAAATTGTATGTTTAATTATAGTATTTTTTATTAATCTATATTCATATGCAGAAGATAGTATTAATACGTATTTCCCGGAAAGTGATATTACCAGGAATTGGATCGTAGGTTTTACTTCTTTAAAAGGAATAAATTTATTAACTGGCAATCAGTACCTGATTCATTCAATTCCGCAGCTTATTGAGGAAAAATTAACAATGCTGGATGAACATGTTTACAGCCCTGCAGAAAAAGAAGAGTATCAGAAGAATCTTCTTCAAAATAAAATAGGAACCTTTATTGGCCAGCTTATAGGGCAAAAAGAAAGTCTTGATAGTATCTTTTTTAAGAATCCGGATACTGTCGAATATAAAACTGCATATGAAAATTATATTGAAGCCGAGGAACAATTACTTGGCGAAATCGAATACTTAAGAGCTATCGATTATAGAGAGATACCATTTCCGGAAAAAAGCCCGATAGTAATTTACAATCAAAATAATTCTGATGGTGTGTTACTCGATTATCCTGATTTTTCAATTTATGAATATGCAAGGCAAAATAAAATAGATCTTCTTATTTCCGGTGAAATAGAGCAAATTCAGGAATATTTCTACATAAGAATATCTGCTATGCATATAGAGAGCAATAAAGAAATATTTGTATTTGAAAATGCATTATCTTCAGAAACAATTTATGAATTCTTACCGGAATTAATTAATGAACTTATTGGAATTATTTTAGGAAGGGATTGGGCTAATTTAACAATAATACCGGAACCTGCAGATAGTGTTATTCAAATTGATGGAAAAGTTGAAGGTATTGGCAAGGTGCAGAAAAATTATATTGTTCCGGGAATGGTGGAAATAGAGATATTTCATCATGGCTATGATCCTGTTACAGAACTTATTTTCTTAAGTGCTTTTGAAGACAAAGTTATTGAGATTGCTCTTGAACAAATGGAAACCCAGACTATACTGTTAAATTCAAATCCTCCGTATGCGGATATTTATTTAAATTCATATTGGATCGGGAAAACCCCGCTATTGCTGGATCTTCCTTATGAATCTCAATTATTAATTATACAAAAAGAAGGTTATGATGATCTTTCATATAAATTTACAGAAGAAATACCGGAAGAGCTCAATTTTTTATTACGTGAAGACTTAATAGATGAATTATACTGGCATGAGCAAAAACGTAATAGATTTTATGCTACTCTAGGTGTGTGGCTTATAAGTCTGCCTGTTCCGTTTTTTGTAAGTGATTATTATAGTGATATTAGTGACCAGAATCCAACAGATTCAACTATGAGAAGAAGGCTGGAAGTATTAGATTTTACTAAAACGGCTACAATAATTTTAACAACAGGATTATTTGTTAATATGATAATTCATTTGATAGATTATTTAAATTATTCCAGACAATTAATTCCCAGCGGATTAGAGGATTGAAATTTTAGTTAACTAAGAAATATGTTTGTAACTAATTACTTTTTAAAAATATAATTTTAATTGTGAATATTTAATTAAAAGATTAGGAGGATAGGTGTTAAAGAAAAAGGGCCTTGGAGACAGAATAAAGAAACTGCTTGGAATCGAAAATAAAAACGAAGCATTTTTTGAGGATCTCGAAGATATTTTAATAGAAGGTGATCTCGGTGCTGTAACGGCTATGGATGCTGTTGCAGAACTAAAAGAATGTATTAAAACAAAGAAATTAAAAAATGAGCAGGATTTTCTTTTAGAAATGAAATCTATTTTAGGCAGTTCAATTAAAGTAAATTCATTATTGCCGGAGAAAAATAAATTAAGCTTATATTTAATACTTGGAGTAAATGGTGTAGGTAAAACAACTGTAATAGCAAGAATGGCAAATTACTACATGAAAAAATGTGATATTAATAAAATAATATTAAGTGCAGGTGATACTTTCCGCGCTGCAGCCATAGATCAATTAAAGCTTCATGGTAATAATCTTGGTTTAAAAGTTATTCATCAGAAATCCGGTTCAGATCCCGGTGCAGTTATTTATGATTCAATTTCCAGCGCAGAAGCAAAAGGAGCGGAGCTGGTAATTGCAGATACAGCAGGGAGGATGCACAATAAAGAAAATCTTGTAAAAGAACTTTCTAAAATAAATAAAATAGTTGGCCAGCGGGTAGATCAAAATAATTATAAAAAGGTTCTTGTCATAGATGCTACGACAGGACAGAATGCATTACAGCAAGCAGAGATCTTCCATGATTCAGTTGGCATAGATTCTATAATAATTGCTAAATATGATTCTACTGCAAAAGGAGGTATTGTAATACCAATCTGCCGACAGCTTGAAATCCCATTTTCCTTTATGGGAATAGGGGAAAAGATTGATGATTTAATACCTTTTGATAAAGAAAATTATTTAAACAGTTTAATAGGTTTATCATAGGATATTATGAGAAATAGAATATGCAGATATAAAAGGATTATTTTTACTGATATTTTTACTAGTAATTTCACTAGCAAAATTACTGGTATCTATATATTTATTCTTTTAATTGCTAATTTTAATGCTTTGTACGCTGAGGAAATATTTTATGAATCAAATTCATTGGGAATGGTTTTTGATGAAGTTGAATCAGTTGATTCTTTAACTGATTCAACTAATGAGACTGAATATTTTATCGGAATTGAAAGCGGCGGCGGTAAGGAGAGACGCAGGCTGTTTTCGTCTGAAGAAGAAACATTTATTAAAACATGGGAAATATATTATTATAATGAAGGTGTTATCCATTTTGAGTTAGAATATTCCTATGATGAACTTGTATTAAAGCAGATATATTCAAGAACAGGCACCGTCTCAGAAGAAATCCGTTATATTGATGAAATAATTAGTGAACATATGTTTTTTTTATATGATGAAAATAAAAGGCTTATTTCACTTAATGCAGTAGATAGGAATGAGCAATTAATATATAAAGAATCATATGCTTACACAGAATCGGGTATGCTTCGTGAAGTAATAAATACAGATTCAGAGGACAATCTGAAAATTTATTCGTATAATTTTGGAAATGGTATTTTAATAGAAGAAATCTCAAAAGAGGGAGATTTATTGTATTTTACGAGGTTCGGAACAGACGGCAGGTTATTATTAAATGAATTATGGAAAAATACTGACATAATAAGTAGAATAAAAAGAGAATATAATTCTATAACCGGAATATTGGAAACTATTATTGAGCAGAACTTTATTGTTAATTCACTAATTGTTAAAACGTTTAATGAAGATGGCCAATTAATTGATGAAATGAGTGAGGACGAGGGAGAGAAAAAATACTTTCATGATTCTTCCGGAAGGGTTATAAAAATAAGAAAAAACAGCCTTACAGGTATAGAAGAATGGAATTATGAGTATAATGATGAGGGAGATGTTACAAAAGAAATATACTCCTTTCGGGGAAGTATAATTAAAATTATAGTTTATACTGATGAAGAAACAAGGTATGAAGAAATATACAGGCAGGGTAAGCCGTTTTTACGTGTGTACTATGAAAAGGAAGAAAAAGTAAGTGAAGAATTAATAATAGAGCAATAAGCTCTATATTGTTAAAATTATGAATATTAGATTTATTTTTTTTATAGCCGTTAGATATCTCAAAGAAAGAAAAACAAGTAAAAAAATTGCTTCTTCGTTATTATCAATTATAGGACTTGCAGTAGGCATCATGGCTTTAATTGCTGTTCTTGCAGTAATGAACGGTTTTCAGCTTAGTTTTATTGAACCTATTATAGAAATAATGTCATACCATATTCAGATTAAAAGTGTAGATGGAACTAATCTGGATTTAGAGACAATACATTCGATCGATGAAATTGAAAACGTAGACGCTATTATTCCTTTTTATGAAATACAGACGATTTCAGAATCCAGGGAAGCTTGTATTATTAGAGGTATTCCAGTTGATGCAATAGAAATGGATAAAGGTTTTGCAGAGTCATTTAATTTATTATTTGACAGACCGGATAGGACCCATATAGAGGAAGAAAATACAATAGTACTTGGAAATCTTTTAGCAAGAAAGCTTTATCTGCAGATAGGTGATAAAATAAGTGTACTTGGCTTCTCTGATTCTTCCTTTGCAAGGCTTTCTCCAAAAAATATAGATCTTACTGTAACTGGAATATTTAAAACCGGTTATCAGGAAATTGATCTTTACTGGGGATTTATTTCATTAGACACTTCAAAGGAAATTGTAGACTATGCAGAAGTACCTTTATCATATGGAGTGAAATTATTAAATAGAGAGCTTGATGTAGAAACTCAAGGTTTAATCAACAATATTTTATCTGGTAATGATAATTTTAAAGCAGAAACATGGAAAGAATATAACAGGGCGTTTTTTGGCGCATTAAGAACAGAAAAACTAATAATGATGATTCTTATCGGGCTAATATTCATAGTGGTAGGATTTAATATTTTTTATTCTTTAAAACGTGCTGTTTTTGAAAGGCTTGAAGAAATCGGTACGTTAAAGGCTTTTGGAGCATCAACTGCATCTATAAAAAACATTTTTATGTTGGAAGGTTTTATTATTGGAATACTGGGTAGTTTCTTTGGACTAATACTGGGTTTATATATTTCAGGAAACATAAATGAAATATTTAGATTTATAGAGTTCATTATTAATGAAAATATTTTTCCTTTTTTACGGGAATTTCTTCATCCTATATTAGGAGAAATACAGTTTCAAGATGTAAATATTTTCTCATCTAGTGTATATTATATTGATGAAGTGCCTGCACGTGTATTTTTTCATGAGGTATTTATAGTGTCTATGGCAGCTTTAATAACTGCATGTATAGCAGCTTTATCTGCTTCCGGATACGTTAGTAAAATTAAGCCTGCAAAACTTATGAGGTATGAATAAAATATGGAGCTATTAAGAATCGAATCTTTAAAAAAAGAATATGTCACCGGTAATGAAAAACTGGAAGTACTTAAAGATGTAAACCTGATTATTACAAAAGGTGAAACAATCGCAATTACCGGAGAGAGCGGGTCAGGTAAAACTACTATATTAAATCTCGTTGGCGGATTAGATACTGCATCTACAGGAAAGATATTATTTAATGATAATGAAAAAGCAATAGATATAACAGGATTAAAAGAAGAACAACTTACAGGATACAGAAGGGATGTTATAGGTTTTATATTTCAGTTTCATTTTCTATTAAAAGATTTTACTGCAATAGAAAATGTAATGATGCCTTCATTTATTGCAGGCAAAACAAAGGACGAAGAATATGATCAGGCTTTAAAACTTATTAAAGATGTCGGAGTTGAACATAGAAAGGATGCATATCCTTCTGAACTATCCGGAGGAGAGAAGCAGAGGCTGGCTGTTGCCAGGGCATTAATGAATGATTCTAAGATTATAATTGCAGATGAACCAACAGGAAATTTAGATGAAAGAAATTCCGGAATAGTAGAAGACCTTCTTTTTAATGTTGTAGAGAAATATAATAAAACATTACTGCTGGTAACTCATGATCGTAAACTTGCAAAAAGAGCAAACAGGCATTTTGAACTAATTCATGGAGTATTAGTGGAAAAATGAAATTTGCTCTTAATTTTGCTTTAAGAATACTAAGACCTAAAAAAGAAAAAAAAAAGTATAATCTTATTGGCACTATATTAGCGATAGCCTTAAGCCTGATACCTTTAATTGTTGTATTGGAAGTAGCCAATGGAATGATAGAAGGAATAACAAGACGTTTAATCGAAGTAGGAACATATCATATGCAGATTTCATCCGGATTTCGGGATGTACCTGAGGCGGAATTGGAAGAAACATTAAGGAAAATTAAAAATATTGTAGGAATAAATTCGGCTATTATAGAAAGGCAGGGTTTTGGTATTGTGTTTTCTGAGTATGGGAGAACTGGCGTACATATCCGTAGTGTTAGTCCGGATATACATGAAGATGAAGGATTCCAAAGTTATGTTGAAATATTATCAGGAGAATTTAATATAAATGACGAAGAAAGTATTATGCTTGGAAAGGCTGTAGCAGAAAAACTAAATATTAAAATTGGAGATCAGGTAAAAGTTCTTACGGTTATGACAATTGGAAACCGTAATGCACCGAAAATAACAAGTTTTACAGTTAAGGGTATTTTCAGTACAGGGTACCAGGATCTTGATAAATTATGGGTATATATGAATATAAATACAGGAAGACAAATACTTCCTGAGTCCAGCATTAGGCAGTTTATAGGAATAAAGGTAACTAATCCTTATGATTCATTAAGTAAATATATTGTAAGAATTACTAATGTTATTCCGGATAGCTGGAGCTTTTATAGAATACTTACATGGAATGAAATAGAAGAGAATCAGTATAAATCTTTTGAAACAACTAAAGCTATGCTTATGTTTATAATGTTTTTAATAGTTATTGTTGCATCTGTGAATGTTTCTTCAACTATGGTTATGATAGTCATGGAAAAGAACATGGATATTGGGATTTTAAAGAGTCTTGGAACCAGCCCTTCCACAATTACAAGGGCTTTTCTAATTACAGGATTTTGTACAGGAGTTTTAGGGGCATTTTTTGGTATATTTTCCGGTCTTTTACTAGCAGTAAACATTAATGAAATAATAAGCGGAATTGAATATATTCTAAATAATGTAATAAATATTTTTAATTCTATAATTTCAATTTTTGTACAGGTTGATACTTCAAAACCACTCGTATTATTAGATCCTGCTTTTTATCTTCAGAAAATTCCAATCAGGATATATTTCTGGGAAGTTCTGGGAATCGGCTTTTTTACAATATTTTTATCTACAATAGCTTCTTATATACCAGCTCGGCGTGCCGGAAAAGTTAAACCGCTTAAAATTATTCAAAAAATATGAAAATTCTAATCTTTTTATAAATAATAAAATAATAGTTTTAATATTTGTTAATTTTACAGTATAATATATATAACAGGAGTTATTAATATGAAATGTGAAATATGCGAATTAGAAGAAGCTGTTATTCATGTTAAGCAGACTATTGATGAAGTAGAAAGTGAAATACATCTTTGTGAAAATTGTGCAGTATTAAAAGGAATTTCAGTTGAGAAAAGTAAAAGTAAGTTCTCGATGCATAATTTACTTACAGGACTTGTAGATATCGATAATAGCTCCAAAATATCGGATAAAAAGAAAGTATGCCCAATATGTAAATTATCTTATAAAAAATTTCAGAAGCAGATAAAACTCGGCTGTGTAGAATGCATTAGTGTTTTCAGGGAAGAAATTGAATATATTCTTGAAAGAATGTATGGACAATATCAGCATAATGGCAAATATCCAAAGTATTTAATTGATATAAAGAATTGTATTAAAGAGATTGAGGAACTTGATATAAAATTAAAAGAAGCTTTAAAATATGAGAATTTTGAAGAAGCAGCAAAGATTAGAGACCGGATAAATGAATTAAATGAAAACAGGGATCACAAAGGTAAAATCAATGTTTGATTATGTAAATGTTGCTGACGCAAAGGGTTGGTTTACAAAAACAGGAAAAGACAGCGATGTTGTAGTATCCAGCAGAATACGTATAGCAAGAAATTTAGATAATTATATTTTCCCCGGTTTTATGAAAAATAAAGAGGAATTAGCTGTTCAGGATGAAATAATAAATGCATTTACAAGGTTATCAGATTACAAAAATTATACGATATTATATTTAGATAATATAAGTCCTTTAGAAAGAAGAATTTTAATGGAACGCAATATAATAACACAGGAATATTCAATTTCTAAAGAAAAAGCTCTGGTATTAAAGGAAAATGGTGAGATTTCGGTTATGATTAATAATGAAGATCATATAAGGCTTTCTTGTATAAAAAGCGGCCTCGCATTAAAAGAGGCTTATGACCAGGTAAGTGAATTAGAAAACCAATTAGAAGATTTTCTAAAATTTGCATTTTCTTTACAATTGGGTTATCTTAATAGTAATTTGACTAATCTGGGAACTGGTATGAAAGTATCGCTTATGGTTCATTTACCTGCATTATTTATGGTATCTTTAATTAATAAAGCATTAAAAGCAATTACGCAGGTAGGTTTTTCAGTTAAGGGTTTTTTTAATGACGGACCTTCCTCGCTTGGAAATATGTATCAACTATCTAATTTTATTACTCTTGGAAAGAGTGAAACAGAGATAATTGACAGTTTATTTAATGTTTTACAGCCATTAATCGAATATGAACGTCAAGCGCGCGAGGAAATGCTCGGGAAAAGGAAAATTGAATTTGAAGATAAGATTTACAGAGCATTTGGAGTTTTAACACAATGCAGAATAATCACTTCACGAGAAGCAATAGATCTGTTATCATATTTACGGCTGGGAATTAGTATGAAAATAATAAAAGATATATCAATTAATAAAATAACGGCATTATTAATTATATGCCAGAAATCACATATTCAAAAAATTATGTCGAATTCTAGTGAAACAAATGACATAAAAATGATAAATTATTTAAGGGCCAAAATAATAAGGAAGAATTTATTATAATGGAATTTTATTGGGGGAACAAACATGTTTAAAGGACTCACACAAAGAGCTCAAAAAGTATTAAGCATTCTTGCACAGGAAGAAGCAAAAAGATTCCATTCGGATCAGTTACAGCCGGAGCACATTATGCTTGCAATATTAAAGGATAGGGATAGTGTGGCTGTTAAAGTCTTAAAACGAATTAAGATAAATATTATAGAAATGCAGCTGGAAATTGAACGCAATATTCCTAAAAGAGGAGGGGGATTAATACTTGGAGATGTTCCAACTTCTCAGCGTGGTAAGAAAATACTCGAGGAGTCAGCCGAAGAAGCAAGAAGGCTGGGCCATGAATATATTGGCACAGAACATCTTTTACTTGCATCAGCTACAGAAAAAGGCGCAATAACAAGCAGATATCTTTTAAGATATAATATTAAGCCGATTCATCTTCGTGATATAATTGTAAGAATCACAGGAATGGGAGCATATAAAGAAAGTGAGCCAACTGGCAAGCGTAATCAGAAGTATTATCAGAGTAATAAAGTAACTCCTACATTAAATGAATTTTCAAGAGATTTAACAGAACTTGGCAAAAAAGATGAGCTAGATCCTGTTATCAATAGAGAAAAAGAAATTCAGAGAGTAATTCAGATTCTTGCTAGAAGAACAAAGAACAATCCTGTTTTAATTGGAGAGCCTGGTGTTGGTAAAACTGCGATAGTAGAGGGCCTTGCACAGAGAATTATTAATGGCACGGCACCTGATATTCTTATTGGGAAACGTGTTGTTACATTGGATCTTGCATCCCTTGTTGCAGGTACAAAGTATCGAGGTGAATTTGAAGAACGGCTTAAAAAGGTAATGAAGGAAATAGTTACTTCTAATAATATTATACTCTTTATTGATGAGCTTCATACCATAATAGGTGCAGGAGGAGCAGAAGGTGCAATAGATGCTTCTAATATGTTAAAACCTGCTCTTTCGAGAGGTGAACTCCAGTGTATAGGTGCAACTACACTTAATGAGTATAGAAAATATATAGAAAAAGATGCAGCTTTAGAAAGAAGATTTCAGGCCATTTTTGTAAGTGAGCCTTCTGTAACGGAAACAATAGAAATACTTCATGGTATTAAGAGAAAATATGAAGAGTTTCATCGTGTCAGATATACAGATGAAGCATTAGAAGGCGCTGCATTACTTGCACATAGATACATTTCCGAAAGATTTCTGCCGGACAAAGCAATAGATTTAATTGATGAAGCAGGATCCTGCAGAAGAATTTCTAACAGTGTAAAACCTCAGGAAGTTTCAAAAATAGAACAGGACATTGCTAAACTTACAATAGAGAAAACTAATTTAGTAAGTAATCAGAACTATGAAAAAGCAGCTTCAATACGTGATAAGGTCAGGAAGTTTAAAGAAAAACTTGACTCTATTAAGAAAAAATGGGAAAGCAATATAAAAGAAGAGGAAAATACTATTAGTATAGAGGATATACAGACAATAATATCGGATATTACAGGAATACCTTTAATTAGAATTGCTCAAACAGAGTCCGAAAGACTGCTCCAGATAGAAAATGAACTTCATGAAAAGGTTATTGCACAAGATGAAGCAATTAATGTAATTGCATCTGCAATTAGAAGATCTCGAACAGGCTTAAGTTCACTTAAAAGGCCAATGGGTTCATTTATATTCTTAGGCCCGACTGGTGTGGGCAAAACATTACTCGCAAAAACACTGGCAGAATTCCTATTTGGAGATGAGTCTGCTTTAATTAGAATTGATATGTCTGACTATATGGAAAAACATAATGTATCCAGACTTGTAGGCGCACCTCCGGGATATGTCGGCTATGAAGAAGGCGGCCTTCTAACAGAAAAAATAAGAAGAAAACCTTATAGTGTTGTACTTTTAGATGAAATAGAAAAAGCTCACCCGGATGTTTTTAACCTTTTATTACAAGTATTGGAAGAAGGACAGCTTCAGGATAACCTGGGGCATACAGTTTCTTTTAGAAACACAGTGTTGATAATGACATCTAATGCTGGTGCACGTGAAATAAGTAAAGATTCACTTTTAGGTTTTCATTCAAACAGAGGGATGATGAAACATTCTGAAATTAAATCTTCTGTTATGACTGAGATGAAAAGAATATTTAATCCGGAATTTATAAATAGAGTAGATGAAATTGTAGTATTTCACAGCCTTCAAAAAGAACAGCTCTTTAAGATATTGGATCTATTAATAATGGAAATGGATGAAAGGCTTGATGATAAAAACATGAAAATTTCTATTAATAAGAAGGTAAAAGAATATTTGATCGAGGAAGGGTTTGATGAAAAATATGGAGCCAGACCGTTAAGAAGAATCCTTCAGAAAGAAATTGAGGATCCGTTATCTTTAGAAATATTAAAAGGACGGTTTAAAGAAAATGATACCATTTCTATTTTTCTTAATAAAGATAATAAAGTAGGTTTTAGGTTAAAAAGTAGAGAGGACAAAGGATCAGAAGAAAAAAACCTTGAACCTGTTGTTGGTAAAACATAAACAAATAAGTTCTAAAAAAAAGCCCGGTTAACTAGTTAGTTACCGGGCTTTTTTTATATACTATAATACTCTAATTTCTTGTTTTTACAGAATTATTATTAATCTACCGCAGAGGGCACAGAGCTTATAAAAAAACTAAATTTTTTTCTCTGCGTCCCTCTGCGTTCTCTGCGGTTAAAAAACTTCTTTTTTTATAAATTGGTTGCAACTCTGCTGAGATATTTATTCTTCTGAAGGTGCAAAAACTCCTATTGCATTTTCTACCTGCCATGAAGGAAGATAGAAAACATAATCATTCATGGATGATGTTGCTATATAATTATCATCAATTTTGCCATAAACTTTAAGATTGTATTCTGATGAACCTTTTAATGTAATCTCGAATATTACTTCCGGTAATTCGATTCCTTCCTCTGCATAACCAGTACATTTAAGATTGGATAATGGAGCCAGTAAATTATCAATTTCCCCGGTATCGTACACTACTCCCTCTGTAGTCTGCCATATAGCAATTTCTTCAGGTTCCGGCAGTGGAGAATCTGATGCAGTTTCTTCTGTTTGTACAGCAGGTACATAGGTTTTATTAATTATAATATCCATTCCATCTGCAGTTTTTGCTGTAATTATAAGTATGTCTTCTGTATTTAAAGAAAGTACCAGTTTGTCCCTTATAGCTTCTGTTTCTTTATTAAAGGTTGCAACAAGATTACCTCTGGCCTGATAAATATCAGGATCATCAATCCGTCTTAAAAATGTATGCTGATAAGAACTTGATTCCCGGCCTATATCAAACTGCCGGACAATATAATCACCGTTGTAAACAGTAATTCTTGTCTTTGATGCATCATCCAGGCTATATTTACTGTACTGCTCTGATGTAGAAATAAGTTCAGTTAAAGTTATTTCGGAAATAGCAGTAAAAATACTTTCCATAATAGCAGGATCTACTTTATATTCATCAGGCATAATAACCCAGTCGTCACTCAACATTTGTAATGTTATGTTAGTTTCCTGCTTATCTATTGTAATCTTTGTTAGTTCTTCCGGATTGATATTTTCAAATTCCGGCAATGTATACATTTTATTGCTATTAGATAAAATAAGATAAACAGAGCCGAGTAATATTATCGAAATAAGTATAATTATTTGTAGTTGCTTTTTTTTCATTATTTATCATTCTCCTTGCTAAATGTAAGCTGAATTTGTTTTCTTCTTCTGGTACGGTTTATCAGCATAAAAATGCCAAAGGCTATTACAAATACAGGGATTATAAAAATATTAAATGCTTTTACAAAGAATTTTGTTTCCGGAGTTATATCATCATTCAACGAAGGAAGAGTTTGAACTTTACTTCTTAATACTGCCTGTTCTTCCCTATCGTTTAAATAATCGAGTACATTTAATACAAAAACAGAGTTTGATAATTTTGGATCAGCTATAAACAAATTATCTGCTAAAAGGTCAGATGAACCAAAAACAAATATTTTGCCTCCATTGCTTTCTTCTATAATGCTTATTTCCTTCACTATTAAGTCTTCAGGAATTAGCACATTTTCTTGTTGGCTCCCCTCTGTTAATTCTTCTGTAAGCTCTTCTTCTGTTACCGGATTTGGTATTTCCCTGCCTTTAAAGTAACTGGTAAAATTGCCTTCTAAAATATAAGAAAGTTCCTGTGATTTTTGTTCTTCCGGGATTGGAAGCATAATAGTCATCGGATCATGTAGATTTATATTACCTACCATTTGCCATGATGTATCTGAAGAAGAAAATAGAAGATGCGCTTCTATATTTTCCTGTTTTTCCGGATCGTAACTTAATGGAGAAACATTAAGTAATAGCAGATCGTTTAAATGTTTTGTAATACTTAACTCAGAGTTAATGTAGTTGGCTGGTACCCATGGTGCAAAATAAACATTCATATCCATTTGCCTGCCCATCTGGTCCTGAGAAATCGTGCTGTAACTGTTTTCATCAAGAACAAATGCCTTTTCTATATTGATACCATAATGCTCTAACAGCCTTTCCAATCCAAGATCTAATGGTGTATAAATTATAGGCGCCTGACCCTGTTGTTGCATCTGTTGAGCGTATTGCGCATATTCCGGTATCTGGGTTAGGTCCATTATATCATGAGTATCTAAAAATATCGCAAGTGAATTGCCGCGCATTAAATGCTGGTCTATGAGGAAAAGCTCATATTCGGAAAAAGGAGTTTTAGGCCCGGCAATTATCAATGTATGTGGAATACTAGATAATTCTTTATCACTTAAGTCTACCTGGGTAATAGTGTAATTCTGAGATAGTTCATTATAAAAAGATGAAAGCTCATATAAAGATTTTGTATCATTACTTGTAAGGTAGCCAATTTCCTGGTTTATTCCAATAAGGTCTTCAACATCCATTTTAATAAGTTTTTCTACGCTTTCAAGCGGCAGCAGTTCCGGCTGTCCGAAAAAATTGCGTGTAATTAGCGGTATCTGACTGTAATCATCCTTATATGAAATTACTATACCTATATAAGCTTTTTCTATTTCTATCTCTTCTTCATTAACAATTCCATTAACCAAATCTTCCTCATTCTTAGGTATCTCAATATAGTGTGCACTATATTTTTCCGCTTCCGCTTCTATAGAAGGATTGTTAAATGTATCGTAAAATGAATATTCGAGTTTATTATTATGCTGCTTGTTCATTTCATTAACTATAGATTCAAGGTCATTTGAAAGCTGCTTAACAGCATCTCCCAGTTGAGAAGAGTAATAAAAAGTAATCTTAATATTATCGTTTAAGGCTAATATAGCGCTTATTTTATTATTCATTTTCTGAATTGTTGATGTTATTCTATATTCGAGCTGGTATGCGGTTTGTATTGAAGGAATTGTTTCTATCATATCTCCGTGAATAAAAGCAAGGCCCATATATACATTCTGAAGTGATATTTCATCATTTTCAATATTCTGAATCTGCACGGGATATACTGAGTATTCCTGGGCAGCTCTCTGGTTTTCAAGGACGTCTTCATTTGATGAATCTTCTTCCCCACTCATTTCATAGAATGTGAAATTAAAGTGTTTCGGCGAAAGAACCGCAAACTCTTCAAACAGGTCTCTTACCTGCTGTTCTATAGTGTTGTAAGGATTCGGCAGGTTTTTAGAGAAAAATGCCTTTACTGTTAAAGGTTCTTCCAGAGTACTTAATGCACTTTTACTTGCATCACTTAATGTATATATTTCGTTCTTTGTTAAGTCTATTCTTACAAATAAATTATTGGAAATAAAAATTAAAATAATTACTATAACAATATATAACGCAAGAATAACGAATTTATTATATTCAGGTTTCTTGTTTTTCACTTTTCTAACTCTCCCTATTTCTTTTTTTCTAAAATAAAATATGTTAAGTAGATTCCTATAAAACTCACACTTATAAAGTATAATATGTCTCTTGAATCTATCAGGCCCTTGGCAATATTCTGAAAGTGATAATTTGCACCTAAAAATTGCAGAAAATCGACTAACATTACAGGTACAAATACAAGTATGTTTCTTTCTCCTATAAAATAAAGCACAAAACAAATAGCAAGGCTTAATATAAAAGCAACTATCTGATTTTCTGTAATAGCAGATGTTAGTACCCCTATTGCACAAAATGCAGATGCAAGGAATAAGGCTCCTATATAACTTCCTATTACAGGGCCAATATCCACATTACCCATAAATGAAATAAATATCGGGTATGAAATTGTAGGAAGCAGCATAATTGCCATAAATACAAGCGAAGCCAGGAATTTTGAGATAATAATATCGATGGTACTTACAGGTAGAGTAAGCAGAAGCTCATATGAACCAAGACTGAATTCTTCGGAAAACAGCTTCATTGTTACAGCTGGAATAACAAAACAAAAGAATAAGGGTAGTAATGAAAAGAAATCCCTTAAGTCTGCAATTTTGTTAATGAAAAACGGCTGGAAAAAGAACCATCCGATAAGTCCGAGAAATATCGAAATAACTATATATGCTATAGGAGAGAGAAAGTATGATTTCATCTCCTTTTTAAAACAATGAACAACATTTTCTATTTTCATTTAATTCTCCTTTGTAAGATCTCTAAAGATATTTTCCAGTGATTCACTCTCTTTGTTTAAACCAAGAAGGAGCCAGTCGGTTTTCTTGATAGAATTGAAAATTTCAGACCTTATATCTTTTTTCGAGTAAATCTTTATATTAACTTCATTTTTATTAGAAGAAATAAGTGAAACATCTTCTACAGATTCAATATCTTTTAATCTTGATTCTGCAGTTTTATAATTTGTTCCGGATAGGCAAATAGTAATTAAATAACCTTTTTTTGAAGATTTTTTTAATGTATTTGTAGTTCCGTCTGCAACAACATTACCTTGATTGATAATAACAACTCTGTCACATGTCACTTCAACTTCAGGAAGAATATGTGTAGAAATTATAACTGTTTTTTCTTTTCCTATTTCTTTAATAAGATCACGAATTTCAACTATCTGGTTTGGATCGAGACCGGAAGTAGGCTCATCTAAAATTAAAATTTCCGGATTACCCATCATCGCATGAGCAAGCCCGACTCGTTGCTTATATCCTTTTGATAATTCTTTTATAGATTTATGCATAAAAGATTTAAGGTTGCATAATTTACTTAATTCAATTATACGCTCTCTTTTTTTGTCTTTTGTAAGCCCCCTCATGTCTGCAATAAAGCTAAGATAATCGAAAACAAGCATATCAGAATAAAGAGGTGCAGTTTCCGGGAAATAACCTATAAGTTTCTTAACTTCCAAAGGCTCTTCATTAATATCAAAATCTTTAATTTTTACGGTTCCGGAAGTTTTTGATAAAAAACCTGTAAGGATCCTGAGTGTTGTGGTTTTTCCTGCTCCATTAGGCCCTAGAAGCCCAAGAATTTCACCTTTCTTTACTTTAAAACTGACATTATTAAGAGCGCATGTTTCATTATAATACTTTGTAAGATTCTCTACATAGATCATACTAACTCCTTGTATTTAGATAAACATCACCATTTTAATGGTCTTGTTTGAATTGTAAAGTGCAAAACGTATAGGTTTTGTACTATTTTTACAATTTAATATCCCGATGCAAAGCATCGGAGTAGTAAGGTTTATAATAAAAATGTAGATATAATTTTATATGAATATATGTTTTAAATTAAATACTTTTCTACACAGTTATTTACTCAATCTGTATTAATAATAGTAATGTTATTGAAAGTCAAGTGTGGGGTATGTTAAAAATCTTTATCATGGAAACACAGAATTAGCTATTCCAGTACATTGATAAGGCAGTGAATTCCGCCCCTGATAGTATTAGTGCTGTCTTTAACAGGAATAACAGCATAACCGCTTTTGATTATTGAAGTAATATTTTTATTATTTAACTCTTCCTGCATTTCATCTCCGGAGAATATTGGTAGTAAAATTGTTCTTACGCCTGTATCTGAATCAATATAAGGAATTGCATTTGCATAAAATTGATTGTTTAATATATTGCTAATTGATGTATCCAGGTTAAGTATTGTGTATCCCATACTTACTAATGTTGTCCTGATTTCCTGCAAAAAGTTGTCTACTTCGAGAATTGCTGTAATTTGATCTTCATTATAATCTTTAATATATGCAATATCTGAAATGTTTGTTAAAAATACAGTTTTATCGTTTAATAATAACATTGCCTGATCTAAATGGAACAAAAGATCAGGCTGGCTGCCAATGCTTCCAAAAAACACAACTTCATCTGCATTAAAGTAATTTTTAATAAGCTCTGATATTTCAGTTTTATCAGGTACTGATGATTCTTTTATACTCTTCCAGACAAGTTGAGTTTTTCTAATAACATCATAACCGCAAAAAACAGTGATTTTATTGTCTACATTATCAACAAGGATATTTCCTCCGGAAAAAGTGAGTTCGGTTCTATTTATTTCTATGTCCGATGAGAAAAGAGCATTCAAAAATAGGTTATCACTTTTTAAACGAATATTTTCAGAAGAGCTATTAAATGATGTAAACCATTTATAAGTTTCTGAGATTAATAATTGTTTATGCCCGTCATTTTTATCTAACGCAATAAATAAATCCTGAGCCCATATGCTTCCATTAGGAATTATCGATGATGCAGTATTACCAAAAATAATATTGTTAATTTCAGGAAAAATAAGAAAGTAATTTAAATTATTAACTGATTCTGTTGTAAAAGTTATTAAATTGATCCTGTCTTTATATTCTTTACTTTCAAGATCTTCCTGTATAAAACTAATATTTTTGTCTGGTAATAATATTGCTATTTTAGAATATTCCGGCAGGGATTTTATAAGGGCATCATGAAAGTTTAGATTGTAATTATCTATGGATAATGTAAAAATTACACTGCTTAAAGTTTTATTGTATTGTGGTACCGTTGAAATTGGGATGATTTCTGCGCTTATCGAGCTAATAATAGCGAATAAAAAAGCAATAAGGAAAATGAAACTGAAAATTATAACTGTCTGCGGCTTATTTTTAATCTTCTTTGTGAGTACCATTAACTAAACTATATAATAGATAATATTAGAAGCAATATCTAAAGAGTTGGTATATAATGGGTAATAGATGTACCTGTTGTATACTGTTAGATATTATTTAGAAATGATATTAGATTATAATCCGAATTTGTAAGGCCCAGTTTATTCCTTATCCTTGATCTGTGCTTTTCTATGGTAAGTTTGGAAAGATTAAGTGCATTAGCAATCTCTTTGCTCGATAATCCGAGTTTTATCATATTGCAGATTTCAATTTCCCTGGGAGTTAATTTTAAAATATTGTTAGAGATTTTCTTAGCAAAAGGAGAACCAAGATCTATAAGGCTTTTTTCAAGAATTTTAATATTTTCAACAGGCTGTTGATTGCATTTTATCTTATTAATAATTGGGAGTATTATTTTATTTATATTTGATAAGAAATTATCTTTGATTTCCTTTTTTTCAATTTCAATTTGAGATAATATTTCTCTTAGAGCTATATTTTTATTTTCTAATTCATCCCTCTGTATACGCAGTTTTCTTTCAGATTCTTTTAAATTATTTTGAGCCATTATTCTTTCTGATATTTTGCCAAGACGGTTTGCAATAGCTTTCAGTAATTTATATTCTTCTTCTAAGAAAAGCTTTTCCTCCAGATAGTACACCCCTATATTGCCTGATTTCCCCCCACGAACTTTAATAACAGCTTCCTGTTTCCAGGATGTTTCTTTAAAATTATCAGTTTTAAATTCTTTAGTGTTAAAAATAATTCTGGAACATGTAATCTCCGGATATTGCCATCCTGGCGGGATCAATTTTACTATTTCTATAAAGATTTTATCCGTTGTTATGTTTTTTTTTGAGGCAAGTTCGGATAGGCCGTATAAACAATTTAGCTCTTTAACCCGTTCACCAAGGGCATGCTGGATTTTCTCCTTTTCTGATAAATTTTTTTTATGTTTTTGTATTTGGTTTTTTAAAACTGAAATTTCAGAAAGTGGTTTTTTCGGTTTCATTTATGTAACTATTTGATTATATTTTTCCGTGTCTGCTTTAAATGCAAATAACTGGTTTTTTCCTGTATCATTTGCTTTTGCTAAAGCACTTATAGCTTCTTCGATAAGTATATTTGAATTAACATCCCTTTTATTTCTTGCACTTAAGCCAATAGATAGAGTAACGGTCTGTCCGTACATTTGTGCTGCAGCTACTTTATTTTTAAAATATTCAAGTTTTTTTATACATTCTTCAAGTTCGGCAGCAGGGAGAATTAAACGATATCTTCCTTCTCCATATTCAAAAATAAGATCCTGGTATTTAAAATCCTCTAAAAGCAATTTGCCAATCTGATTATATATAACTAAATGGTCTTCAAAATAACTGTATCTGTCTATGGAGATAATAATCAATGTAAGATCATGTTCAAAAGATTCTGCTCTCTGCAATTCCAGATCGAGTTTCTTTTTAAAGTTTTCTTTATATCCAAGGCCAGTAAAAGGTGAAAATAGGTTTTTAGCACCTGGTTTTTCTGATTCTATAGGATTATCAAGTTCTTCAATTATTCTGCGTCTTTTAATTTTTTGGTCATTTTCTTCTGATTTAGAAGCCTGGCTGTTTTCTTTTGAAGGAATTAAAGTAAAAATGATAATTGTTATTATTAAAAATGCTCCAAGTATTATTAGAATTTCTACTATAAATGGGAAAAGATCTGTACGTCCCATTATAAGATAAATACCATCAGCATAAAGAGTATTACCTGGAAGCGGAAGAGAGAGAGATAAAACCTCTGTACCAAATCTTTTTAATGGCAGATCTGCATATATCGGGCTTCCCTGCCAACCTATATTTAATCTATCAGTATTTGTATTTTTTAAAATTTCAGAATTTTCTGTATATAAATATTGAATGCCTTCCTGAGTTTTAGAATAAATTACAAATAAAAGTATTCTTTCTTCCTGATTATATAGAGTATGCATTTGGTTAAGATAGTTTTCAGAATCATATGCTCTATAAGAATATAATGAGGATGCCTGTATAACGAATTCATTAAAATTCGCTTCAATTGCTTTATAATTACTCTCCAACATTGATTTTATTCTAATAGAATATGTTATAATCAGAGCAATAAAGAGTATAATAGAAAATATAATATATCCGAATATGATATTTTTTCTCATATTATAATTATAGGCATAATATTTTGATAATGAACTATTTTTTATTAAATTATTATTATATTTGCTTCATTTATTTAACTGTTTTATACTATAAAATATAAAAAAAGGAGCTTTAATATGAGTGTAAGGCTGAGACATTTACCATCCGGATGGTATCCGGATTCGGAAAAGGGTATAGAAAGAAAAATTGAAGTTTATTTGAACCAGTTGGGTGATTTTAAAGCCGGTAAAAATTGTGTTTCCGGTATTGTTCCGCATGCAGGATGGGATTTTTCCGGGCGAATAGCTTTAGATGTTATTAGGCATCTTAATAAAGAAAATGATACCGTTGTGATTATAGGCGGGCATTTATCACATACAAGCTATATCCATGCAGCTTTTGAAGATGAGTATGAAACGCCGCTTGGAAATGTTAAGGCAGATCTCGAATTATTAAAAGGAATGAATACAGAAATTAAGATGTATGAAGATATTAATCCTGATAATACTGTAGAAGTACAGCTTTCTTTTGTTAAATATCTATTTCCGGATTCCATGGTACTGGGATTACGCGCTCCGCCATCTGAAAAATCGATAAAACTGGGTAAAATTCTTAAAGATATAAGTTCCATTTTAAAAAGAAGAGTTGTTGTTATAGGTTCTACGGACTTGACGCATTATGGGCCTTCTTATATGTTTACTCCAAAAGGCAGTGGAAAAGCAGCAGTAGACTGGGTTAAAGAAATAAATGATAAGCGTTTTATAGATTCAATTATTGACATGAACCCGGAAAGGGCCATTAAACTTGCAAATTCTGAATCATCTGCTTGTTCTGCCGGAGGAGCTGCAGCTGCTATAAGCTATGCAGCTTCGTGTGGAGCTAAACAAGTCAAATTATTAGATTATACTACAAGCTGGGATATTATGCCCGGGCAGTCTTTTGTCGGCTATGCAGGATTAGTATTTGCTTAAGGATCTTTAATGCGTAATAGGACAGGTTATTTTCTTATAATATTAATTTTAATTAATATATTTTCTGTGCATTCTCTTCCTCATTTTTATGATGATGTTCCGGATGAAGAACTTGCAATATCCATAATCCAAAATATGACAAACGAAGAATTACTGGGTCAGGTTTTTTTTGTAGGTTATATAGGCCAGTCACCATCCAAAGAGATTATTGAATGGATTACTGAGAGAAATCTTGGTGGTTTGAAAATATTTACAAGAAATATAAGCAGCCTTGTTTCGCTTGGCTCGGATATCGGAAAGATGCAGAGCCAGGCACTAAATGGCCGGTTTGGTATCCCTATGTTTGTTGCCACAGACCAGGAGGGGGGATGGGTAAGGCATATCCAATTTCAAAGTTCTGAAACACCAGGTAATATGGCATTAGGAGCTGCAAATAATTTGGAGGATGCACTTTTATCCGGATATTATATGGGGATGGAATTAATATCTCTTGGAATAAATATGAATTTTGGGCCGACTGTAGATATAACTTATCCTTATACAACAGCAGGTATCGGGCCAAGATCATTTTCTTCGGATCCCGTTTTAGCAGGAATGCTCGCAACTGCTTTTTTTAAAGGAATGGAGAGTGCTGGTGTAATTAGTGTGGCAAAACATTATCCGGGACATGGCGGAGCTGAGGATGATTCACATGGATCTTTACCGGAAGTATCAATTACGTTTGAAGAACTATGGGAAACTGATCTACTGCCTTACAGGTTTTTGATTAAAGAAGGCCTTAATGGAATAATGGGAGGACATCTAGCGTTTCCACAAATAATAGATGAAACTATTCCAGCTACTGTATCTTCATATTTTATGCAGGATGTTCTAAGAGATATGCTGGATTTTGATGGAGTTCTGTTAACCGATGACCTTGAAATGTATGGAGCAAGCCAGGGGAAATTTGATTTGTCTGCAATATGCAGAGATGCAATATTAGCGGGGAATGATATGGTGCTTATTTCTCATACACCGGGACTTCAGATTAGGACTTATGAAAGATTGCTGCATCTTATGATTTTTGATGAAGTGTTTTTTGAACGTGTAAAAGAATCTGCAACCCGTATTATACTCGTAAAACTTGAATCATTAAAAGATGTTACTTTTGTACTTCCTAATGTTGACCTTATAAAAGAAAATATTCCTTTTCCTGAAGCTACTGATTTCTTTTTTAATAGCTCCTTCCGTGCTGTTACTACAGTTCGGGAAGAAAATATTCCTTACATACAACAAGGTGAAAGAATACTGCTTGTAAGCCAATTAGATGAATTCTTTGAATATGGTCTGGAAAAATATCCGGATGCAGATACTTATTCATTTAATTTACATCCGATTCAGTATTCAGATTATGAAGACAGGGCAGCTATAAGAAGATTGTCCAATTATTATGATACTATTATCTTCTGCCTTGCTAATACGAACAGTCTTGAAGTGCTGGAAACATTAGAGAACTTTTCCGGAAAATTATATGTTATTTCTTCATTAACTCCTGTTTATCTGCGTGAAGTGCCATGGGTAAATTCAGCAATTGCTGTTTTCGGATTTGATGATGATTCATTTAAAGCAGGATTTGCTGTATTGAATGGGGAGTTTGTTCCGGAAGGAACTCTGCCTATAGAAATTGAATTTTAGAAATTCGTTTGAATGGTATAATTAAATAGCAACCTGATACCTAAGAACAAAAAAGATATAGTTTTACTATTTGAAAAATTTGACTCAGATTTCTCTGATTTTTGCATTATCTAATTCATGTTTTATTACAATCAAAACGGTAATTATTACTTTAACAGGATTTACGCAGATTGACTCAGATTAAAAGAAGAAGGAGATCAGAATTGCTTATAATAAATAGTAACTAATTGACTCAAACTTGCACTTGCGTGTAATATTATTTGTATTAGTTTATTCGGGCTGTAGCGCAGCTGGTTAGCGTACAGGTCTGGGGGACCTGGGGTCGGTGGTTCAAATCCACTCAGCCCGATTTATATAGAGAAAAAAAAGGTATCTTTTAAACAACTATCTTAAAACTCAAAATAAGTCATATCCTTTAAAGAAAGATATGAAATAGAACTGCTTATTACAAACTGCACTACAAGACTAAGTTTTATTGTACAATTTCTTTTTTATACTGGCTGTAGAATTTCAGAGGCAACAGGGCTTAAAATATCGGAGTGTACACCTAATGACAATTTTGTTTCTGTGAGAATTTTAGGCAAAGG
>SDBV01001085.1_pt1 | contig 40306 bp, 31 predicted proteins | sample 2277081 | NCBI WGS metagenome assembly SDBV01 (sample SAMN10402039, study PRJNA504765) | marine sediment metagenome | isolation source: marine sediment core GS10_PC15, 223 cmbsf | place: Arctic Ocean: Southern Knipovich Ridge | collected 2010
GATTAGTTTAGAGACTAGAAGATTTAGCCTAGAACTTAGGCATGGCATACCTCCCAAATTTATATGCCAACAAATTGACAAGAGCAATGAATCACTGAACAGTTTCAGCAAAGCAGCTAATCGAGTTCTTAAGAAATATCTCAGTGATGCGGAATGCCTTGAAATAGCAGAAGATATTGTCTGCCCTTCTTGTGCAGATAACGGGACAACTGTTGCAATGATTTCTGAGGCAGGATGTTTGAAATGTCAGATTTGCCACTATTCTCGCTGTGGCTAGATGTTCCACCATTCGGTTAGTTGCCTGGGAGTTGGAGTGTCGTCAATTTGTTTGCAGTGATTATAAGGATCGAAATTATAATTATTTTTTAAGTATTTTATAACTTCAGCTTTAAAAGATTGTTCTAAGTCACTTCCCATTTTCAAATAAGATGGTACTTCTTTTAGCCACATCTTAAATATCTGATATTTTCTTTCTTCTATAACGTAGGGCGTTTCAGTGTAACTTTGTGGATGAAGTCCATCCATTTTCCGCCATATGAAAGTATAGAATCCATCCATGTGGACTTGCCACGAATAACGATCACCTGACTTGGTAAGCCAGGTATGTCGATACTTGTGTTTGGTTGTGGCTCGTCTTTTTCTAAATAATTTACAAAATCTCCATAATAGCCAGCGTATTATCATCATTTTCTAACTAATAGTTATCCATTTATTCAAAAAACTCCTGTTTAACGAGGGAAGAACTATTATTATTTGTATAATTGATACTATGGCACTTTCAGGTGATTTGAGATTTTCCCCAATTTTACATAATATAACGCCAGAACGGGTGGTATTCTGCTACAGAGCTAATGATCCAGCCTCTCTAGATGTTGCTCAACACTATTGTACAGTTAGAGGTGTCCCTGCCGCAAATCTTATATCTCTACCATGCAGTACTGACAATATTATTAGCGAAAATGAATATATTAGCACTATCGAAGACCCTATTCGTGCAGCCTTGGCCAGTTTAGGAAATGAGTTTACTTCTGGTGGTCAGAAGGAGATCTGGGTCATAGTTCTAGGACACAGAGTTCCTCATGCCTACAGGACAACCGAAGACCCGTACCTTGACAGCTTTATCGCGGTTGCCAGCGCATTGCATAGAGTAGGATTTGTTAGAGAATTCAAAAGCCCCAATCATACATTTAATCGGGTTAACTTTAAATTTTTTGACGCCACTGATGCTGCGGAATTATATATCACCGCCGTATTAGATGGTCCTGATGCACAAACAGTTAAAAAGATGATCGACCGATCTCTCGATGTAGATAACCAAGTCTTTGTCACTGGAAAGATATATATTGATCCTTATGGCAACAAAGACACAAGCGACCAACTTGACTACGAACAAGACTTAATAGAATTCAGAGAGCTGGAAATTCCTAATCTTGGTCTTGATTTTGTATCTACAGTTGATGCAACCATTCCTGACCAAGACCCTTATATAGACCCTATTGGTTTTCCATATATAGATCCAACTGTAGCAGCATTGGACAATGATTCTTTTTATTGGGGATGGTTTGTTCCAGAGTTCTCTCACTCTCTGTTTCTTGATCAGAATGAGAGAAGAGTTTTCCTATACAACGCCGACGATGATGGTGCAGATAATTTAGCGGAGGATATAGATGAGTCGGGAGCTAATCCTTGGGTCAATTTGGCTATTAACGTGGAACCAGGATATGCTGCTACTGCGGGTGCTGTTTCTGCACCAGGCGAAGATGCATATTTACGTCCTCGTCCGTTTTTCAACACTTTGCATCAAGGAGCGACCATTGGTGAGGCTTTTTTGTTTGCCTCTCGTTTTGTTAGTTGGAAAACAGTTTTAATTGGTGATCCCCTGATGGTGGTCAACTTTCCAGTAGAACTTCCCACTGAGCAAGATATAAACACTACGACTATACCGCAAGATGAATCAATCATATTAGTACAAGGTTCAATTGAAGAAGCACTCGCGTGGGGCATGCGCCAGTCTCGTTTGACTCAAGACCTTTTAGATAAAGTTGTTTCATCTGCAAACTTGTCGGAAGAAATAGAATTGCTCTACTCTTTGAACAAGTGGAGAACCCTGAAAAATGACACTGTTCAGTTTAACACTTTTTCTAGGGCAGCAGAATCGTGGGTTTCTTTTATCATCAAGACGACTAGTTTAACTGTCAACCAATGGCTGACTCTTAGGGGAGAAAAAATCTCTTTCTTCTTTAGTGAACTTCTGAAAACGACAACAGCGTCTGCCATCGATTCTTCTCTTATTCATCCTGAAGGAGAATGGTCATTCACATTCACCTATACGCACCCAGAGCAGACGCTAGAAAATGTCAACTTTAGATTACACCTGTCTCGAACTAGAGATTTCAAAGTTTTGGAAAAGGAACTGTTTTCTGAAGATTCTATAAGTGGATGGAAATATGAATCTGAACCGTATATTTTTGTACAGATGCCACCGAATGGTTTTCCTTCTAACTTTAGTGGAAGAAGGGTTAGGTTTGTTTCTCCTGCGAACCATAGACTAAGAAGAACTGAAGCTTTTTATGTTCGGTGGAGAGCATTTGGTGAAGATGGAAATGCTATAGGAGATTTTGTTGTTGATCCCAACTTGTTGTTAATCGCGAGGTAGTAATGTCGGAAACACTAATTAGCGTAGATAGATTTCAATTTTACTCAGATTATTTTGCTTTTGCAGCAGAATCTGGACTTAAAAGTGCTCAGTCCTTATTTCCAACAGTAGCCTCTGCTGCCTCTGTTGACGTGAGGACCTTTTCATATTTTGTAGAAGCCATCACAACCAAAAATTCCCTTGTGGGCAACTTAAGGTCTTCGTATGAACAAGTCTTTATAAATGCCTTTTCATTAGAACCAATGAGAGATGCATTTTTGAACTTGGCAGATCACGTCAAGAAGTTTACAGGAGGCACTTTAGATGATTATCTGGCAGATAACAACATTCAAGTAGAAGGAGTTTATGCGCGAATATCAAATTTAACAGGTAATACGGTGAGTTCGTCTAATATTAAATAATAATGGCAAAAAAAGACACATTAGATTTTGCTGACGCCTTCGATGATATAGTAGCAGATATTAAGAATAAAGTTCAGTTAAACACCACAGATTATGGACACATCCCAGACATAATCGAGTTTTGCAATTCTAAGAAGTACCTCAATCTTCCAGGCAGGGGTATCAATCTATATCCCATGCAAGTCATTGCATTGAAGATTTTTTATCGAGGACAAAAAGCCAATGAGCATATTAAATTAAACGATGAAGAGATTGAGCTTATGAAACAGCTTAATCTAAATTATGTTCTAGAAAAATATTATAGTCCACATACCTTCAGAGAACTGGTACTAGTATTTGGTCGTCGTGGTGGTAAAGACTTCCTTGTTTCTCTTATGGCTTTGTATGAAGCTATGACTTTGTTAGAGATACCTGGAGGATGCCCCTATAAGTATTATGGAATTGACACAAGTAATGATATTGTTATTTTGACTGTTGCTACTGCTGCTGAACAAGCTCATATTCTGTTTGATGAGATGAAGGGCAAACTAGAACTCAGTACTTATTTTATATCTAAGATAGGAGCCGTGGAAAGTGACAAAATTTATCTTTTAACCCCAGAAGACAAAAAACACAACTTAAAAGTAGACAAGGGAAAAATAAAAGCTTCTCGAAAAAAGGGTTCTGTCATTATTCAGTCGGGTCACTCTAACAGCTCTTCTCTTCTCGGTAAAGGAATTTACGCATTATTATTAGACGAGGTGGCTTCTTTTCCTACTACTGGAGTCATGTCAGGTGAGCGTATTTATTCTGCTCTTGGTCCTGCTATGGCCGCATTCAATAAAGTAGTGGGTGTTGACGAAGATGGAGATGAAATTAGAAGACTAGATGCAAAAATTATTAGCATATCCTCTCCCCGTGCAGAAGAAGGTGTTTTTTACAAACTGTACCGAGACGCCTCAACTGAACCTGCTAAAAGACGATTGGCTATTAGATTACCTACTTGGAAAGTAAATCTAGGAATTACTGAAAAGATGCTTAGAGAAGAATATGCTTATATGAGTTCTAATGAATTCAGCATGGAGTTTGGTGCTGAGTTTTCAGGCACAGCTGGTGAAAAGTTCATTCCTGACAAGTATGTAGATGAGGCCTTAGCATTAGGCAGAGAACTCAATTTACATCAACGCATTCAAGGCATTTCTGGTCTTGTATATTATGTCCATCTTGATCCTGCCATTAGTAGTCATAATTATGCCCTAGTAGTTTTACACATGGAAGAAAGAGTTCGATATCGAGAAAAGAACGGCATACCTACTAAGGAGAAATATAAACTCTACGTTGTGGATCATATGAAGGTGTGGCAACCTACACCACAAAAACAAGTGAATGTTTTTGATGTTGATGAGTATATTATAGACTTGGCAAAATTATTTAGAATAGGAATGGTGACCTATGACGTATTTAATGAAGCTTCGAGTGTACAAAAGCTCCGAATTAAAGGAATCCCAACCAAAGTTACTCCGTTTAGAAAACAATACAAAATGGAGATCTACGATAGGCTGGAACACCTATTGGTGAATGGTCAGTTGGCTCTGCCGGATAAAGGACCGTTCTCATCAATGCTAGAAATGGAATTAAAATGCCTAAAGAAGATATTTAGGCCAACAGGATTCCAAATTAAGCCCGATGAAGAAGCTCAAATAACTACTGATGATCTGGTAGATTCTCTCGCAGGAGCCATAGGTCAAGCAACAGATGTGGCTATTTCCGGGTATCCAAAGGGTATGATGGTTTATATGCCTCAATCTAGAGACGGAGGTGGACATACTTGGCGTGTGGGTCGCGGCCAATATGAACACAATCAATGGCATTCATTGGCCAAGAAATTTGGTTGGTGATGAAGAAAATAGAGGATTTTAGGCACATTTAACTAATTTAAGTTAACAAATGGAGAATAGTATGTTTAACGCAAAAAAACACCGTAAGACTTCTCAAGTGGCTCCCTATGAAAAGTATCTGCGGGAAGAAAATATTGGTCCTACTGACAACGATGGTCACAAAATAACTGAAAAAGCCGTGGAACAGGACAGAAAGGGAGACATAGAAAAGATCACTGAAAAACAAATGATCGATGGTAATGAGCATAAGGTTGCCGATACTGAGAAAAACAAAGAAGATGCCCAAGTTATCGAAAAGGTTTTAAATACGGCAAAAAGCTATGTCACACACAGAAGTGATAATACTTGGTTGTCTGTTCCTCCCATGAGCGCTCTGGTAGAGAAACTTAGACAAAATCGTGCATCTGAACTAAAAGTAGACAAAGAATCGCACTGGAGTCATTCCTACGACGAAAAAGGACAGTTTGGACAATTACCCAAGTGGAAGAAAAACACGGGACAGCACGATAAAATAGACCTGAATAACGATCCACGAAGATTTGAAAGCATAAAAAGCTTACCGACAGAGACAGATCAGTCAAGTAATGAAGCCAACAAAAGCAAATCTGATGCTATCAAACCACTAATCGGAGACATTACACGATCTGATGTTCACCATTTGGCAGATTCAATTAAAACGGGAGCGGCAATAGATTTTGATACGGCAATGGTTGCCATTCTAAGAGAAGCAGATAAGGACAAAAGAGAACTTACTAAAATAGAACAGAAAACTATCTCAGACCTTAAAATAGCCAGAACAAACCACTTAATGAAAAAATGAGAACAATCATAAGCAAACAAGTTATCGCTTTATATCCTGGCGGGCAGCTATTACAAGATCAGTACTTCAAAGATATTCGACAACGAATATTTAACGAAGACCCCCACAAACAAAAAGAAGACGCAGGAACCGAACGAGCTAAAAAAAATACTTTATGGTCCCCAACCACATTTGGGCCTAATGACAGACAGCACAATCCTGGTGCAGGCAGTGGATTGGATAGAGAACCAACACAACAAAAAGCAAGAGGAGTTGGTTCTGGGTATAATGACGGTGAAGCGGCGGACGATGAAACAGGACCAGGAAATACATCGGTAGTTCCTGATCCATATTATGCTTCAGATGTGTTTAATGAGATATTCTTGAAACATAGAATAGAGCAAAGTGGCAATCAGTCGCCTAAGAATGATTCAATAAAAAAGCATCTGAACGAAGTGCTTTCTGGTCCGTCCGTGAGGACTAGAGCTTTCAATGTTGATAGCCTGAACTAAGGAGAATGTAAAAATGCATATCAAAGGTACTGATCGAATTAAGGGCGTCTTGGATTTGTCTTCTGTGGGCGTGCAAATGGAGAAAACTAGTGTTTACCCTGTATCAGAGGAACAACTACAAGATTCAAACGTGCAAACCGCGCTGAACATGGGATTTATAACACTTGAAGGTGGACCTAAGAAAAGTAAAGGCAAGAACAAAGACGAGGGACCTAAAACAGACAGAATTGTTAAATGCTTGAATACTCATCCTCGCTCTTTGGCCCTTTCAGAAATAAACACTGAAATAGCGCCACAAGCCGAATTTGAGCTGAAAGAAAGTGACCTGAAGAAGCCACACATCAAACAGGCCATAGACAAACAAATGATTAAGGTTTTGCAAATTATTGGAAGTGACAGTGACTATACTGAAAGCTTCGTAAAAATGGCTGATATATTTGATGAACAACAGGCAGAAAATGTGGAGCAAAAGCAAAAAGAAGCTGAAGAATTTGTGAACTCTCTTGAAACCAATGAAGAACTAGTAACATCAGAAAATGTTATAGATGAACCTAATCCGCCACCAGTAAAAAAAGATGCAATTAAAGATCCCAAGCGAGGACATGTAATATGGAACCCAGCAGGCAATCCAGTAATTAACGAAATGAAAAACACACACGTCGTTAAAAAGGATATAGATGAAACTATTTTTGTAGATAAGGAAGCAGAACAAAAGAGGATTGATTCGCACCCTGTTCTAAAGAATAAAGAAGTACAACAAAATACCGAGGTGGATTTTCTGACAGAATAATGAACAAATACGTAGACTTAGATTCTAATAGGTGGGTTTGTTTATACGCAAAATTATCTCCCAGAAATAAAAAGTATTTGAAAAGGTATTTTAGCACTATCTACCCTCGCGAATATGTCAGATCCTTGATTGCCATATTGGAAGACGCAAATGTTCAACTCAAAACGACGTAAGATAGCGAGTGGTACATTAAGCGACTTAGATCTCCTTAAAAAGGAGATGGAAAAACACCATATCTTCTATAAACAAAATCGCTATTACTTAGAAATTGGAGATGAAAATGCAGAAGCTGATTCTCTGTCCGAATGTAGAGAACTCATTAACGAGGGCACAAACGAACTAAGAAAACATTTGTGGTCAGCATGGAAAGATCTTGCTGAATTAGCAGAAGATATTACAGAGCAAAACTCAACCAATGAAGGAAGTATAGATAATATCTTCTTTCTTAATAGTGTTAAAAAGTCTTTTCTATTATCAAAAGTTTTCACTGACTTAGATGAGATCACTGCTGTTCTACACAAAGTGTTTAATCTAGATGTCTCCCGTATCGATCCAAGTCTTATTTCAAAGTTTAACACAACATACATAAAAGTAAGACTTTTGCACAGACTGGTTTTATCTGAATTATATCGAGATAAAATCATTCGCACATACATGCAGCTCACCAAAGAAGCTCAAGTTTCAGGACCATGGGCCAACTTGGATTTACCACTTGCCGAACGTGTTTGGCCGTTTGACTCTGACGAGGAATATTTCCAACAAAGAGGCAAATCTAGGAAAGAGCAAATTCGCTATAATCCAGAATATAATAAAAACGGTTACTACTTCGTGTGGCAAGATTTAAATTTAGACCCTTTTAGCTTCGATGACATGCAGGAAGAATCTCCTTATAAGGGGAGAAGAATTCTTCAAATTGCAGGTAATTAGTGAGAATACCAACCAGAAAAACCAAATATTCTATCGAAGATTGCTACAAGTGGGCTGCTAAGCGAAATGGTAAGTGCTTATCCAATGTATACTCTCCAGATAAACTAAAATGGAAGTGTCACGATGGTCACACTTGGGAATCTACACCAAGCCATATTAAAAGAGGCGGTTGGTGCCCATTTTGCCATGGAAGCATTAATGAGGAAAAATGTAGATTTATTTTTCAATTTTTATTTGGCAAAAAATTTCCCTCAGACAGAAAGTTGTTAAACGGACTAGAAATAGATGGGTATTGCAAGTCACTAAAATTAGCTTTTGAATACAATGGAGTGCATCATTATCAGCGTGTTAAGTACTGGTATGCCCCCGAAGGGTTTAAGAAATTACAAAACAGGGATAAGCATAAATCTGATTTATGTAAGAAACTGGGCATTTCTAAAATAGATATTCCGTATTATGAAGGTCCAAATGAAGACGATTTAGAAAAGTATATCAGAAAAGAACTATCTAAACTAAACATTAGTTGCCGAGAGACAAAAATAAATTGGAATAAATTTATTGGCATAAAATCTAAATTAGAGAATATTAAATCGATGGCCATGAAGAGAGATATAAAATGCATATCATCTTTTTACACAAGTCATCATGCTAAATTAGAATTTCAATGCGGAAAATGTAATTATATTTGGAAGTGTCGAGTAGGACACTTTAAAAATGGTAGTGGTTGTCCTAAATGTGATGGAAAAAGATATACTATAGAAGACATGTATAAACTGGCCGCACTAAAAGGTGGCAAATGCTTATCAAAGAAATATATTAATGAAACAATACACCTTGAATGGGAATGCGCATGCGGGAATGTGTGGAAAACAAGCCCTCATAGTGTGAAACATGGAAGATGGTGTCCTAAGTGCGGAAGAAAACAAGTTTGGCTCACTCGTCGCAAACGACAACTGGAGAAAGCATGAGAATACAAGCAGTCGGCAAAACACGAGGCAATGTTTTAAAGCAACTTAGCGGCTCTGAAGCTATTTATGGCTTTGGTGCGTGGCTGACTACCAGAGATGAACCTGTTACTATGGGAGCCAAGCATGACTGTGGTATTGTGGCAGAGTTGATAGATATTTTTTGCAAAACTAATAAATTAGAGGAACCCAGAGACAATTGGACAGACAATCTAACTCATCCTAAAAATAATGCCAACAACACGCGATGAAAAAGCCAATAAGCAGATTTTACTTGACGAAGTCGTCGCCAAGTTGCGCCATTTCGTCAAACTTTATGCTGTGGAGAGTCTATTCATAGCAGGTGGCTATTGTAGAGCACTTTATCTAAACAGACCGTGGGAAGTTAATGACGTTGATGTCGCTTCCTCCTTTCATGAGCAAGCCTTGCAATTAGGTGGCTTGTTTGCATCTGAGGTCTTAAATACAACTCCGCAATTCTATCATCGTACTGGCACAGCCATGATAGAATACACTTCTGAACTTGGCTCTATAAAAGTCGAATTCCAAGGAGACAGCATCAACTCTTATATGCATAACCAAGAAGTCAAGGATTGGATGCAAAAGCAAGGCATAGAGAATATTCCTTTAATGAATAATATCTATGGGCGTGACTTCACGATCAATTCGATGATCTATTCTTTGCATAATGGTCAATTGTACGACCCAACTGGATTAGCTGAGAAGGATTTTGATCGCAAGGTGATTGTATCTCTTCTTCCGCCCAAAATGCTGATTCGATACAATCCTTTGGCTGCTTTGCGGGCTATACGGTTTGCGTTGACATATAAGTTTCATATTTCGGAAGAATTATCATTTGCTATGCGGGACAGCCTTGAATCTCTTACTGCATCTTTGTCTATGGACCGTATTATGAAGGAAGTAGTTAAAGTTCTGCATGTGGATGGTCCCAAAGGGCTGAAAATGCTAAAAAAGTACAAATTAGACAGGATTTTGCTTCATTCTGATATAAGAGAATATATATCTTTAGAAAGTGTGCATGTATAAGCAGTCTCAATCAATACTTTTCAATATATTTCCTATGCAAGCTGTCAATATGCGCCGATCTCCTATCTCTAATAAAGAAGCTCAATCTCTGTATGAAATATGGAAATCAGACAAAGATGAATATGGCAAATTTATTGTGCCAGATAAAGTTGATTCTATACAAGTTGCCAATCTGACTACTAAGGGAGTTATTCGGTCTCCGCAATCACGATATCCTGGGGTTAGTGCATCGACAAGACGTGCAGTAGATATAACTGACATGGGCAAGAAGATTATTCGCAATATCATACTTTACACTGAAAAGTCAGCCTTAGGTAAGAGTTCTGCGGTTATCGACTATGAAAGAATATATGTTTCCATGCAGAATAATAACATTAAGGAAGCCAATCAAAAGTTAGCCTGGAGAGATGAACCCAGAAGGGGTTTTGAGCATCTAAAGAATTGGCTAATGAGGGCCAGAGAACAAGAGCATACTCCTGTGAGGACAACATGTGATATGTGCGATAAACCTTTAGAGGAAGAAACATTACGAAGAAACAGATCTTCTGCTTGCAAGAGGTGCAGAGACAGTATGCAACCAGCCAGACCCATGGAAAACAGAGAACCTAAGCCGTTGCACGGAGCCGTATAATGGAAGTGACTTTAAAATCCAGATCTAAAAGAGTCAAGAAGAAAGTAGATCAGGACCATTATTGGTATGATTCACGCACTCAACAAATGCTCCATGGCCGAGGAGGCAAAATGGTCTTCAAGTACGATCCACGGCAAAGAAGAAACGTTCCGTGCGTAGAAGATCATGAAGAATGGGTTTATGGCAATGACTATGATGACATTGACGATTGGATTAAAAAGAATCAAGGACAGTATGGCATAGATGTTGTTCAGAAAAACTCTAGATATGATATCACTATTGACGTTTCTCCTTCAGTAGTGGCAGCCTTAACAGAGGAATTATACAGGCAAAACATTGTTTATGATTATAATGAAAAAGAAGTACTCTCTTCAACAGGAATCGCTTTTTTAGTCAAAGCAACTAATGTAATGGAGAAAGCTAAGTTATCAGTGAATACGGCCAGTGCCACGAAAGCTCAGATTGACAAAACTAAAAATAGAATTAGCCGACAATCCCTATCTTCTCTCTAAGGGATTAATGCACCGACAAGAAATGCCTCAAGACCAAGGTATGCTTTTCAAGTTTCCTACTATCTTAGAAGCAAGCTTTTGGGGCAAGAATACTTATATACCCTTAGATGTTGCGTTTGTACGAAAGGGAAAGATTACCAGCATTAAACAAATAGTACCACTGTCTACCAGAGCCATTCGCAGTGATGGGCTGTGTGATATGGCGGTGGAAGCTAATGCTGGTTTCTTCAAAGAGAATAATATCAAGATAGGAGATTCGATTGATATCAATGACGAAAACGAAGAAATAATATTTATGGAGAATAAAAAATAATGCTTAAAATTATTAGTGCTCAAATAAGATCGGGGTTTCTAGTCACCGAGTCCCCCAGGACATTTAGAAAATGGGAATACATTGAGGCAGAACGTAATATTAAGCGAGATGCTGCACGTATAGATGCTTTAAACATTGCAGAGAAAAAAAATGGTCATCAAATGCGTCCATGGTCAATTATTAGTAGCAGTCAATGCAATAAATGTGGCATGGAGTTGTTTATACGAAATGTCCACAGTAAATCCAATACCATTATCGAAGGAAGGGCAACAGAATGTAAATGTGATAATTTACCTGATATGCCGTCTGATCTGCCGATAAGAACTAATACATATATGTTAGAATAAAATGTTAAAAATAATTAGCAAGAGTGCTCAATCTTTTCTTGACGAGATCCAAGATGTAGACTGGGGTGATGATACAGCTCCTCCTCCTGCTCCATCACAAGAATCGCTAATAGATGATGTCGAGGAAGAAGACTTAGGAGGAATCGAGCCGTTCCGAGATGATCCTGCCTCTGTTGACTATATGGAAGAAATACCACTTGTATCCCCAGATAAAAAAACATTTTTTGGAGTACCATCAGAGGCACAAGAAGTACCATATCCAGATGTTGAAACGGCTTTAGAGGATGCTTTTAGTGGTGCGGAGATCATAGCATTTGAGTATACAACGAGACATGGTGTTTATGCAGGGGTTAGAATAGTAGAGCCTCATTTCACTTGGGTAGCCAATACTGGCAATGAAGTCTTAATGACTTTCGACCGCACTGCTGGAGCGGGTGGAGATATACGATCATTTATTATAGGAAATATACACCCTAATGTAGTACGTTACGAAGGTGTAGAGTTTATGCCTAAAGCAGAAATCATGAGAGGTTCATAAAAATAAGGAGAAGGATGCAATGGATGTTAATAATCATCTTTTAGAACTAGCAGACAGACTCGACAAATCAGGTAAGAGTGTCTGCGCAGATGCTGTTGATAGTCTCATCAAAACATCATCACTACAAAAAGTTGCTCAATATGTGGGTGCTATAGGATATGTCTTAAAACAAAATAGAGCCATGTCCAACTGCATAAGAAAGAAAAGAGTAGCTTCGAATGGACCAATGCAAGAGATAGTCTTAGATTGTCTAAAAGAATACCAAGACGGACAAGATTATAATAATACAGAATGGACATCAAAATATGCTCAGGTGATTACTGAAGTGCCTGAAAGATTTGAAGATGCACATCTCTGCTTCTTGGAAGACCTTGCAAACTCTAATGACATACAATCGCATATAGACAAAGTCGCAGAAACAGATAGTCTATTACAAGAGCATCATGAACATGTTGGCGTTATTAATGATGTTTTGGTTAGTTTGAATTCTTTGAATAATGTTATAGAGAAGGAGGCTGGCAGTGTCCACCTCCCTTTTCGTCTTGCCGCGACTCAGCGTAATTGGTGGGACAGAGTATCAAAACCTACTGATTTTAAATGGTATAACCCATTTTCTTGGGACAAGAAACGCAGAGAGCGCGGACAATTCGATGAGGGACAAATAGCAGCGACAGAAGAAGACCAAGAAACAGTTTCCGATATGTATCATATAAATGATATTGTCGGAGACATTCAAGATAACTCTTTTGATATACAGCGTCATATTCAAACTCTAAAAACTGAAAATCAAATATATAATTTAGATCCCCAAATTAGTAATTTGATAGAACGGGTCGATCCTAACATATGGCAGAGCGTTAGACAGTTTGGACAGCAGTTGAGCGAATTAACATCAGATTCTGAAAATCGTCTTTCTCACCAAGATTTTCTAAATGACTTAAAACAAACAGAATCTAACTTTGAAACTCTATTGCCACAGTTGCGCAATAAAATGTCTGCTCTTAGAAACAGATCAGCAATATTGGGTAAGTGGCGAACAGAACAAACTTCCGTACCTTCTCATTATAAAGAATTAATAGCACTTAAAAAATCAATTAATCGAATAGAGCAAAACCCCCTAGACAATCAAGCAAGTTGGTATGCACAAGAAACACATGGTAGATTATTTGATAAGCTAAGACACATGACGCCTACAGATGATTTCGGAACCGAGTTTGACGCATGGCATGGTCAAGGTCCTGCTCAATATCAATCTCCAGAATCTCCACAAGCAGGACAAGAAGGACAAGCAAGACAAGAAGGACAAGCAAGACAAGAAGGACAAATAGTAAGTAGGCCAACTGAAATGCTGGAATTAGAAAACAATCCAGCAGTTAATAATATGGTTAGCGAACTTAAGGCCCTAGATCCTAACATGGTTCAGCAAGTATTAGATATATTAATGGTCAATACTTATTCAGATCCAAAAATGAAAGAATTTTCAAACTTGGCTAGACATTTAACACAAGAGACGACAAAAGAAGAAACTCCTGAAGCTATAGTCCCTGAACCTAAAACCCCATATGATGTCCAGAAGACTATTCAGGAACAAGAAGCCGATGATGAAGACATTGAATCAATCCATCATTCTGACGACTTTACAGATGTTCTTGATGATTTTAATCAAGAAACCGACCCAAATAAAGACATGAAATTAATGCCTATTGTTGGTTCAAGGTTAGAACAACTGGTCAAAATGGCAGATGCCTTTGATAGCGTTGACCCTATATTAGGCGATTTTATGGATGAACACATCAAGAATTGCATTGAACAGATAGAAGATAATAGTGAAGTTGTTAAATTTCCAGATTTTGGGGCAGTAATAAAAGAGGAAGAAGTAAAAAGTTAACGTAATTAAAGCAGGATACACTATATCTGCGTCCAATGTGTACTATTGATACAAAATAAAGGAGATTAAAATGGATTTCCCGTTTATCACGAACAAGATCGTGAATCCAGCAGGCGGCGGTCCTACGTGGGCAGAGTGGTTAGAAAAAAACTATGGCAAGAAAGCCGAAACCGACTCTGAAGTCAAGACCGCAGGAGAAGCCAAACCAGAATGCGAGGATGACCCTAGAGGTCAATGTCGTGGGCAAGTCATTAATAATGACAACGAAGAAGGTGCAGGACAAAGCTATCAGGATGGCGAGTCGGTTAAAGGCAAATCTGATCAAGCCGAAGGCAAGTCAGAAAAGAAAGATGCCAGTTCCGAACAAACCACAAAAGAAGCTACTTGTGGCAAGGAAATGGGTGAGTGTGCTGACGCTGGCAAGGTCACTGAAGAGCATACTGATTCTGGCCCAGGGAATGATGAGAATCCCGATCCTAAGATCAACATCAACAATGATCCCAACTACCAAAAGGGAGAATCGACTGATGGTGGCAAAGTTACCAGCAAGAACAAGAAGACTGAGGCTAAAACAGTATCGGGCTTCCGCAAAATTGCCTCTCTGGATAGAGCGGAAAAGATGAAACTTTTTGCAGCTCTCTCAAGCAACAAGACTTATCCAATTGAGTATGTTGAAGCTGTAACAGGTCTCAAATTTGCCAACCTGACAGATGAGGAGAAGACCTGGTTCAAGGATTTCTGGCGAACCATGTATCCAGAAAGCTATGTCGCAGACATGGTAGAAGATCGATAATCTGGAGACAAATATGATTATTCCTGCTGGAAGAAAAAGAGATCAAGTCAATCAAGGTCCGCTAAAGCATGGAAGTCTTTTAGATGACTCTATGTTTAAAGTCGCCATTGGCCTAAATACTGAGGATGCAATGAGGCCGAAAGTAGACGTGCCTGATGATTTGCAGAAAACAGTTAATGACAGTCCATCTCGTCTAAACGAAAATCCAGATGCTATTCCTGGCGTCGATGCGGGACAACCAACCCCCGCTGAAGGGAATCCAGCCGCTGTAGGCAATGGAGATGCTGGCGCTCCTAGCCAACTGGGTCAAGGACACCAAGACTTTGCTACTATCGCTAACGAACTAAGCAGCTTTCTACAGAACAGTGAGGTCTTAACCAATGATTATGTTTTGATTGATCAGAAGAGAGATCAATCAAGTAGTCGTTGGACATTTATCATAGAACCAGTGAGGCAAGCAGCTCCAGCACAGATGCAACAGAAAGTATCTCCGCAAGGTCCACCAATTGGAGAACCAATGGGTGGTGGAGGTGGTGGCGGCATGGCACAAGCACCACAGCAGCCGCAACAGCAATTATAAAGGAAATGTTATGAAACTATCGGGACATAATTTTGATAACGCTGTTTTTAATAGCCTGCTCGACAATCTCAAAGATGATATTGTTTTGAATAAGAAGGCAGATAAAGAGCAGCCAGAAGTGTCTGTCGGTGATTGGTTTAGTACTACCACCGCTGATACGCTTAGTCAAATACGAGAAGAAGAATTGGAATATATTGCAGCAGAGCTAGAATTTGCTGCCGATAGAGCGAAAGTTGCACTCAACGCAGAAGATCTAGCTAAATTTGCCATTCAGTCCACTAACGATGGGCTTCGTGGTAAAGAGTTAGAACGAGCAGCTCAGAAATACTGTAGCAGCCTTGATAGAGCGTTTGCAGCACCTTCTTCAGATATGAGGACAAGTAAGATGTCCATCGCAGATAGACTGTTATCTAAAGTGGCTTCAGCTACTTATGATCCCGATGCTGTCAGTGAAAATAAAACTGGCAAGTATATGGGCTGCATGAGAAATCCCAACACCATTTGGGATACCGACGAAATGCAAAAACTTGCTCAGAAGCAAACTGGAGATGAGCAAATCAGAGCTTCAAAGAAAGCACGAGAAGATGCCAAACAGGCTGATAAACAAGATCAATGGCAAGAATTGCAAGATAAGCATTCCGATCCTAATCAAATACATAAGGGTATTACAAATAGTGGTACAGCAGCAGAATCTGAAGAAGTTGTAGACCAGAAGCTGCCGTTAAATGCTATGAGTATTTTCAGCGAGGATCGGGATTTTAATAATCTCCCCGAAAAAACTGCGGGGGAAGAAATTGGACAGTTGGCAGAGGAAAGAGCCAATAAAAAAGGAGAAGCCAAGGGCGAATGGAATCAGGTAAATCCTGCTCCTAAGATGGCTAGTACATCCGAATGGTTCGATAAGTTGTTTAACAAGAAGAGTTAGAATGTGTTCAATTTACGCAAATACAGTCAATATGATGGAGGTGCAATTGAAGACGCCGTTATGCAAGGTGATCTCGGCGGGTTCAATGATAAGCTCATACAAGAGATAGGTAAAACCGAAGACACCTTAAAAGGCGAAGGAGAACAAGAGGAGTTACCAGACGATAATCTCGAAGATCAAAGACAACAATTGTTGTCAGTGACTTCATTGAAAATGGCTGATGATTATATTCAAAAGCAATTTGGTCCTGAAGGACCTGTTGTTTGGAATATGCTGATAAATGAATTAGATGCAAGAAATGTTGCTACTCCTGGTCATTACCAAAATATTGCTGTTCAAATATCTAATGATGAAGTTTGGCAATCTCTGGACCCAGGTGTAAACGCAGAGGCTAGTCAGGAATTTAGTCAGAAAATATTACCGGAAATAAATGATCTGGTGCAAAGATATAAAAATAGGCCACAGGATACAAGAGTATTTAATCAAGCATCATATAGTGCTAAACAGAAAACCGCTCAAATGGGAGCAGAAATAGCAAATGATTTAGGAATGGCAGCGCCCCCTGGCCAAATGGGCGCAGAAATGCCACCACCTGAACCTAGTCAAGGTGGTACACAATTTAGTACTGGAGGAGAATTTGTTGCTGCTTTTGAGTCTAGGCTGTTGACCGATGATCCAGATATGTATCGCGAAGCAGCTAACGAACTTTTGAGTGCAGTACAAGGGGAAGTACAAGAAGAAGAAATAAATAGCGCTATAGAAACCCTGTGGGATTTAAACCCACAAACAGATGAAGGCAAGGCTATTTGTATTCTTGGCAGGATTTGGGAGATACTTCCCGCAAGTATGAAAGCACAACAAGAAGCTCCTCAGGAGACAATAATGAGCGAAATTAACCCAAAAGGGATTATTAAATTCAATCTTTCCCTTCATGTTTTAAATAACAAAACAGCACAATCATCATGCCCAATGGTTAAAACTGCTGCTGATCAATTCGGGCAGCATTATGTCCTATATGGACCATCTGAAAAACGTATTTGTCCGAAACTAAGAGGAAAAGGTGGAGGTCAGCCTGGTTCAGGCGATGTGGTCTCTGAATATATCTGTCGTCATCACTGTCTAGACGGAATTGTAATAGATGATAATAAAACCATTTGTGGTGAGGCTCTGTGGCGTGCTAACTCTATGGACAAATATTCCAGAGAATATGTTAATGCCGATGGTGAAATTGTAGGTGGATATCTCAATAAGAGATTTGAAATTAATCGCAATGTACCAGAAGAAAATAAGATGAGACTTAAACCTGGAGAAACCAGAAAACCACGACCAGCGTCACAGGGCAACTTAGAAGCCCGCATGCAAGACATGAGAAACAAAGAAGGTGAAAAACGTGGTTATCGTCCAGACACCAATACAGGCAAACCTTTCAACTGGTCCAAAGATATGGATCAAAACAATATGCAAGTGTCCCAAAGAGAGAGAGACAGAAGAGAAACAGCTAGTGGTCATCAATTAGTACAGTACACTAATAAAAATAAGCAAGAAAATAAACCTAAAGTAGCCAGCGGCTTTAACCTGAAGAGAACTAAAACTGCACAAAATACGACAGGATTTGATGATTTATTATGGCGGATAGATGAAATACAGAATGAAAATGATGCAGTTGCCATACAAGAGTATGCTGACAAAGCCATTAAAGTTCCACAACAATGGGAAATATTCCACCAGCGTTTGGCTCAAAAAATGGCGCAACTCGGATTAGTATCTGCTGCTTCTACCCAAGAAGTAAAAGAGTCTGCCAAAGTAGAGAACGACGATATCAAGAAAGTAAAACGAGAACAACTAGCAGTAGAAATACAACAAGAGCATACTAATAAAGAAGCGTGGCGAAGTGATCAGATGCCCCCTAAGGATAGAGACAATGAACACGATCACGACGACGATGATGACAGTGCCTATTATCGTAAAGGAAGAAAAGATAGGCATCATTCCGAGGCTGAAGATATTCCTTTAGATGAACGAGATAGTCCACGTCTCATGAAACAAAAAGCAAGCAAAACCGCTCAAGGTGGAGCAATGGGCGTTGTAGTTAATGATGGCAAAGATATCGAACCTGTAGAAAAGAAATACCGCAGATCAAATAAGAAAAAAACTGGCTTCAACCTACAAACATCTAAAAAAAAAACCCAGTAGAAGCACAAAGCCTCCTACAGAACATACAACAAGGTTATGACTTAGGAAAAAGATTTGTGGAAAATCCCCTGAAGACTTTGTGGCAGGGGGCTTTAAATGCAGAGCGAGCTTACGAATACACAAAGAGAAATCGAAACTTTAGATACATACCTGAAGGAGTAGGCAAATTTAACTGTGGTGGATGTGGACGCTGGGTCGCAGGTGGTGGACTCAAAGACGAACGAACTGGTAGAACTTTTTGCTCCACCCAATGCGCCGAAAAAGGCAAAACACTTCCTCCTGTTCCTGGTTATGTCCCCCTCGGTACTCCTGGCTCAGAAAATGCAACTGCCGCTCCTCTGGCTCCTGCGGCTTTCAATTTACATGAACATAAATATGCACATCACTTCTTAGGAAAACATCCTAATTTAATGCAATTGTTCTTACATGACGATGATGACCCCGAAGAAGCAGTTCATAACTTCATAGAGTGCTTGGATAAGCACGAAAAATGTATAATGAATCAAAGCAGAGGCGATCTACGCATACTGTTGAAACTGAAAGAAGACAAACAAAGAGATGTAGATGAATCTGCTAAGTCGCTAGCGATGGAGGAATGAACTTAAATGTCAAATATCATCCTGCCTGATGATCCTGAATGGAATCAGCCATTAAAGATGAACGATCCCTATAAAGGGGACCATCTACCACCTAAAATGGCTCAACAAAAACGCATAGAAGATCTAGAAGAAAACTCTGGTGGCATGCGCTACGGCGCAACACAAATAGCACATGTACCTGATCCATGGTTTACCAGAATGAATCAGGCCTCTCTGCCTACCACAACAGCCCAGTCTACAGGCGTGAGTAATATGATGACTCAGCCTATGTGGTTTAGCCCGTTACACACACCTCAAAACTGGCAGATAGCCAGCAAGAGAAGAGAAATTTATCAGTGGTCGTTCATAAGTCCTTGTTATTTAACTGTTTATGGAAGTGGTGAATTAATTAATATCGAAAATGTATATACAAATCCAGATAATTGTATATACATTCAAAACAATCTTGGTCAAAAAGCCAAACCAGATAAAATTACCAGAAGACAGGTAAAGAAGAAAGCTAACAGAATTAAGATACTTAGTGTTCCGCATGTCTTAGAAGTTACACACGATCATAAATGCATTGTTGTCAAGAGAGAAGATGTTAAATGTGTAAAAGGTATGGCAAGTACATCAAAAAATTGCATACCTAATGTTTGTTCTTCAACTTGTTTGAGAGCAAAATGCGATAGGTATAAAAATATTGATTACAAAATATCAAAAATGGATGCTAAAGATGTTAAAAAGGGCGATTATTTTCTAGTACCATTTCCTACAGAAATCAAGAAGAGTGTAATTAAAACAAAAGAACAAGCTCGTTTTGTTGGACACCTGGCAGCTGACGGCAGTGTTTCTGACAAGTCATTCTGCACCAGGATATGCATGAACATACATGAAATGGCATATGTTTATCCTTCCGTTGAGAGCGTATATTCGGAATACGGCGTAAAATCTAAATTAGAAAAATGTACATCAGATCAAGTCAAAGAATGGAGAACTGGCAAACGCAGTTTATACAGAGAATTTACATCGAAAGTGGTCAAGGGCAAAAAAGAAACCAAGCGATTTACTGAAGAAGTTGTATTATTAGATCCCAAATTACAGAAACATGTATTGGGAGCATACATTCAATCTGATGGTTCTTATAACAAAATAAATGGGCAAATTGAAATTACCACAGTTTCTAAACATTTGGCTAATCAACTCCAAATTATGTTCTATCGTTGTGGTATTTTATCATTCTCATCGCGACAGCCAAGAAGAATTAAAAAATCCTATCCAACAAAGAATAAGTTCTATTACATTATTTCTGTTCCCAAGACTTTTGTATATACACTAAAGGATTATGTACCTGGCAAAATACCAGACAATGTATATACACCAGTACATAAATCACCAGGCTTAGACAATACTCTATTTGCTAATCAAGATAATTCTATAAGGCGTATTCAAAATAGATTCTTCTGGAAGAATTATGTTGTAAGCCCTGTTGTATCAAACACTTCCTTCGATTACGAAGGGCCTGTATATGACATTCGTGTGCCTCCAACACACGCAATTACAGCGAATGGCGTAGCAATTCATCAATGTCGTTTCTTCTTCGAATCAGATCCCAAGGTTGCAGCGGCCATAGACTTCTACTCCAGGTTCCCAATGAATAATTTCAGTCTCGAATGCACAAGTCGTAAAGTTCTGAAATTCTTCAAACATAAGGTTGTAGACAAACTCAAACTAAATGAGCAATTTAAGATGATCTCATCAGAATATTTTATGATGGGAGATGTGTTCGTGCATACTGATATAGAATGTGAAATATGTAAGGGATCTGGTGTTGATGAAGACGGCGAGTTATGTAATCACAAAGGTGGGATGATTAAACGAATGATCATTCTCAACCCTGATTGGATTGAAGTTCAACAGAACGTCTTGGCTGATGAGCCAGCTATTGTGATGGTTCCTGACGAAGAGTTGAAACGCATTGTATTCTACAAACAGCCTAAAGTTGTTTATGACCGCATACCCGAAGCAGTCAAAGAATTAGTGGCTCAGAATAAACCGATACCTTTGTCTAACCGCACTATGTCTCATCTTAAACACATGCCTGTGCCATATGGTACTTATGGTACAAGTTTGATACGTAGAATATTCACTACTTTGGCCTACAAAACCAAAATGATGACTGCTAATTGGATTGTCGCGGAAAGATTAATCATACCTGTGAGAGTGATCAAGATTGGCAGTGACAATCGTCCTGCAAGTTCCGCAGATATTGCGGATGTTCAGAACCAATTGGCACAAACTGCCAATGATCCGAACATGACGATCATTACCCACCATAATTTTGACTTCGAGTGGTATGGAACGACAGGTAAAGTTCTACAAATTACACAAGAGATGGAATGGGTAGGCAAAGAGATACTTGATGGCTTCATGCTTAACCAATCGCTCTTAAATGGCGAAATGTGCTATAGTTATGACACTGAAGTCCTAACTAATGACGGGTTCAAAAAATATGACGAAGTTAATAAGGAAGACTTGATATTAACTTACTCACTATCTACGAAGAGGTTGGAATATCAGAAGCCATTCCAATTACACGTTTACGATTATGATGGGGAATTAATTCATTTTCAGGGAGAGCAAGTTGATATTATGGTTACTCCTAATCACAGGATGTTAACCAGAAAGGCTAAACTTGATGATTGGAAAGTAGTGTTTGCGGACAATGTGACTCCTGGCATGAGATTTCTTGCTCACTCTGATTATGATACAAACTCAATTAATTCAGAATTACAGGTAAATGACATTAGTCTTGATATGAGAATATTTTTTAAGTTTGCTGGTTATTATCTATCAGAAGGATCTATGTCTTGCAAAAAATCTAATTATCAAGTTTCTGTATCACAATCTTCTAATTCTATAGCATTTGATGACATATCATCTTGCTTTAAACATCTTGGACTGAAATATAGTGATTATCATTATCCTCCCAAATTAATACATTCATTTACGATATGCAATAAGAAATTTGTCGAATTTATCAAATCAGAATTTGGCACTCATGCTCATAATAAAAGCATACCGACATGGATGAAAAATGCTCCGGTTGAATATCTAAATATTATCATTCAATCACTTATGAATGGCGATGGTCAAGAGATAAAACATAATAATACGACTAATTATGTGTATACAACTATTAGTGAACATCTTGCTAACGATGTTCAGGAAATTGCTTTCAAGGCTGGTTACAATGTCCGCAAAGTAATGCATGTTGATTCATCTAAACCAGAAGACAGTAGGAGCCGTCATATTTACAGAGTAAAAATTAGCAAAGGGAAATGGAGCAAAGGTAACGAGCCTCGTATAAAAAAACATCATATTAAGAGAGAAACTTATAAGGGCAAGGTTTGGTGTTATGCTGTTCCTACTGGTTTCTTTGTTACTCGTCGCAATGGAAAGATAACTATTCAGGGAAATTCTGGCTATCAATCAGCTCAAGTTGGTGTTGAGACTTTGATACGTCGCATCGAATCATGGCGAGATACTTTAGCTGAATGGTGTCAAGAAAGAATCTTTAAGCCTATAGCAGAAATGCAAGGTTTTATAGATCCTGAAGAATCCGAAGAAATAGGTGAAACTGTTTATCTTTATCCGAAGATTAAATGGAATGATTTAAATCTCAAGGATAAGACTCAATGGTATCAACTGATCATGCAGCTTCATGACAAGGGCACTATTTCTACTCAAACACTTCTTGAGGAATTAGATTTGGATTACGATCAGGAAGTTAAGCGTAAACGCTTCGAGATGGCTCAGGGTGGTCCTGGTGGTGCTCAGATGGGTGGTCAGCCTGGTGGTGCTGCTGGAGGTATGCCTATGGGTGGTGGAGGTGGTATGCCTGGAGGAGATATGGCTGGTGGCATGGGTGGTGGAATGGGCGGTGGAATGCCTAGTGGAGACATGGGAGGCGGCAGTATGGCTCCAAGTGGCATGCCAGGAGCTATGACTCCGATGGGGGGTGGTGGTGGTGCAGGTGGCGGGAAGGTGTTAAAAAAGGGCAAAAAGAGTGGTGGTGATGAGGAGATGATGGTGCCTAGCCAACCAATTATGTTGACTACTATTGAGCAAGCTTTGGCTGAGATGTTAAGTGATGTGACTAATAATTTAGGTATGCCTATAGATAGAGTTATGATGCAGTATCCTGTACAAAATCCTACAGGAGCCAAACCATACACTTTAGATTTTGCGATACCTCACATAAAGTTGGGAATGGAGTGTTTGCATCCAGATAATTTCGTTTCTACTAATCATGGTGTTAAAAGAGCAAAAGATGTCACTGGTGACGATAAATTAATTGGGCGTAATGGTGACTACGTTTCAATCAATAAGAGAATGAAGGACCATTATCAGGGAGATTTAATAACGGTCAAAACATATGGCATGTTACCCATACAAGTGACTGGTAATCATCCTGTATTAATTAGCAAACCGAAACAAATAAGGGTGCGTCGGGAAGAGCCAACAATTACCAGAACAAGAGAGTATATTATACCGAGCGAACCTTCATTTGTTAAAGCGTCTAAGATAGAAAAAGGCGATTATATTTTAATACCGAAAAGAAGAGATAAGCAAAATAATTCTATCAATCTTACTAAATATGCTGGCACCGCTCATAATGCACACAAGTTGCCTGATGACGTTACCATGAACTTAGATTTGGCATGGTTGTTGGGTATATATGCTGCTGAAGGTTGTTCTAATCCAAATAGTGGTTCAGGCATAGAGTTTTCGTTTCATATCAATGAGACTGAATTAATATGCAGGACACAATACACTTTACAAAAAGTATTTGGCCTTAAAAGTACTGTTAGTAATAACGAAGAAGACAATGTATCCAAGGTATGCACAAGTTCTAAAGCATTGGCAAGATTCCTTACAGAGCACTTTGGCATTCATGCTCCTAATAAGCGAGTACCTCAGTTTGTTTTTAATGCATCTTATGAATTTAAGAAAACGTTTTTAGAGGCAATTATCGACGGTGATGGCTGTGGAAGATCTTACGATAATGCATTTAGAATTGTTTCTTCATCCAGATATCTCTTGCTTGATTTGCAGTCACTGTGTATGTCGATGGGGCATTTTGCGTCAATATCACTAAGCAGAAAAGAAGGCACTGTTACAAGAATAAAAGAACGAGATTATGAAACTGCTGGCCTGTGGGAGTTAGTAATTAATTTCTTAGGTCATATTAAAGCACAGTACCGTGAAGACGATAATTATTTTTATCTTCCCGTCAAAAAAATTACTTCTGACTTTTATTCGGGTGATGTAATTAACTATGAAACAGAAGGGGAAAAAGAAAGCAATCATACATATTGTGTTGGAAATATTGTCACTCATAATTCGGATGGGGAAGTCTGGCACAGCAGTCAAACTCAAGTAGAAGATGATCAGAAGAGAGATAATATGCTGGCACAACGTGGTTGGACTGTATTGAGGTTTGATGACAAGGTGATAGAGGATGCACCTCAGGCTGTGAAAGAGACTATTAGTAGTTATATACAGAAGTTACATACACACGGTGGAGAGAAACATGCTTCTAAAGAAACTGGTGAGGTGCAATTGTTTACATTGGATAAGGATGAGAAGTTGGCAGGATTGGTGACGGATTATGCCAAATATAACCAGAGAGGTATGCATTTGCATGAGATAACATTTAAATCGAGCGAAAAATGAGAATACTTATAGCGGCACGAAAGAGGATTAAAGAACGAGGTATTAAGTGGGAAGAGTTTTATACTAAGAAATCTAAAAATGTTAAAAAGTTTTTTGAAAAGAGATTACCTGGGGCTTACTATCGCTGGCAAGGATTTGATTATACTACGGGTCATCCTTATTACGTTGTAGTTGGTCCAGCCATGTCGCAGAGATATGGTAAGTCTTTTTTCGCGGGCATTAAAAAAATGCCTAAAGACCCTAAAAAGAAGGCATATTCTCCCTCTGGTAAATATTTCCCTGCACTTCGTTCTGCTTTGTCTCATGCTACAGAGATGTGGGGTGTAAAGTTTCCACAAGAAGCAGGCAATTACCGCAAAGAGGACTTAGCCACGATAGATATACCTCGGCACGCAAAATGAAAAATTCAGACCTAAAACATGATCTACTAAAAGAATCCGAATCGAGGGTCAAGCAACACAAAGAAGCCTCCCTCGAAAAGCAAGGAATGGCAGCGATTGGTGGTACAGGAGATTTCAACAATTCCACAGTTAATTTCAGAGTCTTTGAACGTCCTGTTGGCAGAAGAGTGGAAGAAATCAAAGCAGAGATTGAAAGAACCTTCAGCCAATTCATGAAGGAAAGAACTGCTGCCTTATCCGCGCAGTTTTCAGAAAGCGGCCAACGAGAAACAAGGTCCACAAGTCGCACCGTTATAGTCCCTCAATTGCAAGACCAACCCAAGAAGCATATTAATTTGCCGCCTGATCAAAGCACCATGCAGATTCCTGGTTTTCCTAGACAACCTAGTGCTAAAGAAGGAACTATCTATTTTAGATGGGGTTGGAAAAGAACTATATTACCATCAAATAATGGAGTAGAGCAGGCTCAGGCAGAAACCTTCATGGAAGAACTAAATGATGCCACTGGAATGCAATATGAAATACCTGAATTTATAAATGACATGGAAGAATCTAGAATGCCTTTAATTTCATATTGTAATACTATGGAATTAAAGGGAGGATCAGATCAGGTTAGTTCTCATCTGATGCACTTCTCTCAAGAACCGTGGCAAGACCCATCCTTTCAATCTCCTATGGGAGCACGAAATGCTCAACCCAACATGGCGGAAAATCCGCTGCTGAATACTACGCGCCAGATACAAGATTTTAATGATCGCCGCAAATCTCAAAACCAAAAACCTATTGCTCTGTCTAACAGAGTAAAATCACTGACATTTTCCAATGATGACATACGGCATTTAAGCAGTCATTCTATATTAGTTAGATGCCTATTCCATAAGATTATCGCTGGATATACTCTCAATGAACAGTCGTTGCTTGATGAGTGCAAACAAATACTTCGTGATAAAATACAAGAACACAATCAGTCTTTTAACTTAGACCGTGATCAACGCGATAAGATGGCTGTTGAATGGCAACGTCGTTATACCATGATGAGACGAATGTTTAAGAGAATAGAAGCTAATGCTCCACGCGAATGGATGAGAATACAAGAGGAGCAGGAAGATCCCTCTGTAGGAGCTGACGTTTTAGAGCCAGGTTCTTATGAAGTAATCAATTACTTAGGATTGATGATGAAGGGTAAGAATAAAGGAAAGACAATCAATCCCAGAGGTTACACTATGAGCTATAAGTACTTTGGAGCACGCAGTCTTCAACAGTTGCTGAGGCATACTACAGTTCCAAACCCTCAGAATGCGTTAGATGGTACTCCAGTGATTAGAGATCCTAATACCTTCCTAGATCCTAACCATAAAATGAAATATGCCAATGACGGCATGAGCGATTCAACTATTAACGAAATGGCCGCTGAGAACCAGACAACTATTGCACTTCCTCCTATGCGGACATTTGATAGAGAAAGCACCGACAGAAGAGAACAAAGGAGACTACAAGAAGCCACTAAACGTGGCGAAGTACATCCTAGCAGTTATGGAAGATATCCTGTTATCTTTGATACGAAAACTTGTAATTTAGGTGGTCATCATTCTGCCAAACAAGGAGAGGGAGTGGCATTGATGGCCCAAAAGTATGGTCCATGGGCACGAGAAACTTGGGGAAACCTTAATAACATGTTTCAGGATGGCCACATGAGCGAAGAGTTTGCTCAGGTGTTTGATATGATAAGTAAAGGTTTTTTTGGTGCGGAGGTATTTCAAAGAAACATACAAAAATATGACGATGCTGAACAGTATCAAAAATGGGTTCAAAGTCATCAGTTAGACAAGGTTGACGAAGCAGGGAATGTTTCCTTTACCGAAGATAATCCTCGTAGTTTGGCAAGATCACTTGCTGTGGCCAAGAACCCACAAATCTTTCAGCAATTAAAGCAAAACGGTTATTACATTTCTAAGTTGATGGATTTGATTTCCGCTCTTGTTCACAGATCATGCAAAAGTACGGTTACTATTGTCCACGATGATGAGCAAGAGACCAAACAAGAAATCACGAGATATGGACAAAACTATAGCACTTCTAGTGGTGTTGGAGGAGGCGGGGAAATTCTTCTATCCGTGAAATATGCTTACACTGCTTCTGTAGAAGACTTTCTAGGGTCTCCAGAAGCTGAGGCCGCGTATAAACAAGCTAAACAAAAAGATAAACTGCCAGGTAAATGGCAAGACACTCCTGTTAGACAGCCATCATTGCATAATGTCTCTCCTGACCCCGTGCGACAAGAGCAGGATATGATTATGCCTCCGATCTCACCTGAAAGTCCAGCCATTCAATATTCTGAAAGAATGACATTTTGGCTAGGAGCTTCTGCGGCGATACCAAGAGATGATCGAGACGATTTTGGTACTGGGCGATTTGCCAAACGGGCCGAAACAGATTCTTGGTCGGAAATGATGGATGAGTTATCTTCACGGTTTCCACAACTAGAAGAAGAAGTTGGCGACCTCCTTCCGACTGTCAATCTGAATATGCAACAACTTCAAAAAGATGTCAAAAAAGTCATTGCTGCCACGAGAGATGCAATTAAAGCTCCAGGGGCGGAAGAAGGTGTTCAAAATGCAATTATATTCACGGACCATGAGGGATTAATAGAACGTCTGGAATCAGGTCCTGTTATAAGTGCTTTTGAAGATGATGTTTTGCCTGAATCAGAAACAACTGGAGAAGAACCAGTCACTGAAGAAATCTCGGCATTTGAACCAGATCAACCTCAACCAGCGAACCAACCTGAAGAAGTTATACCGCTGCAACCATTAGTAGAAGACACTACTTTTAGTATTCCTAGCGGGGGAGAAAATTATACTTATAACTTCCCTTCAGAAGAACCACAGATTATGCCAAGAAGTGCCATGAAAGTTGCCGAAGAGGATCTTCTGGAATTGGCACATACTGAATCAGAAGAGAAACCCTTGGAAACTCCTGCTGATGAAATAGCACCAGAATATATTGGTAAAGATAAAGGCAAGCGTAGATTAATTAGACATGGACCAGATGTTATGACAGGAAAGTTACGTCCCGCTTCCGTAATAGATAGATTGATTACAGTTGCTAACAGACTAGATGAACATGGTGAAAAGAAAGCCGCTAATAAAATAGATTATATTCTTAGATATCTCAAAGGGAAAGAATGTTCGAAAAAAGAGCAGAGTTTACAGGTTTCATAGATATTCAACCGCTAAACGCACCCCAGTTTAGTAAAGATACGTTCTATGTAGATCAACATCTTGACGTCCAGCCGCTCATAATTACGGCTTCGATAGAATCGGATGGCAATAATGAAGCCCCCATTAAAACATTCGACTTAGAAACCGAAATCAAATCACATCCAGATTCCTTGTTTGTTAAGTGTTTCGCTATTAAAGCCGATGAGATGAATGATAATGGTGACTATTTTTCGCAAAAAGAACTGATTAAGGCTACATCAACTTTTGTTGGTGTGCCTGTTTTTACCAATCATCAAAATCAAGATGTGGAAAAATCTCGTGGTAAAGTCGTACACTCGTGGTGGGATGGTGATAAAAACGGCATCATGATTATTGCTCGTGTTGATGCCCATGCTTATCCACAATTAGCTCGTGGCATTAAAGAAAAATATATTGTGGGGACGAGTATGGGAGCATCCCGTGGTCATGATCTCGTTTCCATGGCTAATGGCAGTAAAAAGAGGGTTGATGAACTACAAATTGGTGACGATGTATATACACATTCTGGACATATAGAAAAAGTAACAGCTGTATGTGAAACGCAAGAACATAGCAAATTATATCATATAAAATGGTCGGGTAATAAAAATGGGCTTGCATTAAGTTATGAACACCCTGTGTTAGTTCTTGATCGTGAAGATGTATATCATGTCAGCAAAATAGGAAATAAATATAGACATAGCATTGACACTATTAATAGGGACATAAAGACAAAATTTGTCCCAGCGTCAGAATTAAAATCTGATGATTACGTACTTGAACTAATAGATCATGTCGAGCATGCTGAAAAACCAAAATTTGATTCTTTCTTTTATAAAAATTACATAGCTCATAGAATTAAAGAAGTAACAATAATCGATAATAATGAGCCTACGTATTATGTACAGATAGGCCAATTAGATGATAAAGATTCTGATCATAGTTATATTTTAAATGATATTGCCTCGCACAATTGTCAAGTATCACATTCCCTTTGTTCTGTTTGTCATAATTATGCCGAAACACCAGATTCTTACTGCTCTTGCATTAGAGAGCGTAAAACCAGAGATATCACAGCCAAAAACCAAAAGTGCCAATATCATAAAAACGGAGATGAAGATGAATGTCCGCTATGTGCTTCTACTAAAAAAGAGGCCAAGAAATACTCTTACAGTGGTAAAGCGTTTGAATATAACTTTGGTATTAAATTCATAGAGAATTCATTTGTCTGTTCGCCTGCCTGTGATACCTGTGGAGTTGAAGAAATCATTGATCCTTCTGTATTTTTAGCCAAAGTATCAAGAATCCAGAAGGCCTTGCCTGGATTGCTCAAGGCAGCGGCAGAAATGCCTCTCACTTGTACTGATCAATCTTGCATTAAAATAGCAGGACAACAAGAAATCAATGATTTGCAGGAAGCAATTAACAAAGTAACCTCTGTGTCACAATCCATGTTGCAACAGAAAGACCAATTAGATTTGGAATTTTTGAGTGATTTGGTGAAAGTGTTAGCAGATTTGCAAGGAGTCACTGATGAATTGGTACAACAAGGCTATGGTAAGTTACAGTCCCCAGGGGCACCACCACCGCCTGGACCACAAGGACAGCCAGATGCAACAAATACGATACAAACACCAGGAGAGATGCCTACAGGCAACATTACCACTGGTCCTGCTGGTGGAGCAGGCACGGTCACTGGACCTGCGGCCAGCAAACAGATTAGTTTAGAGAAGTTGTCTCACAATATGTTTGATAAATTGTTTGAAATTATGGAGACTAAATTAGAGAAGAAGTCTATTGAAATTGATTTAGATTTTGGGAAAAACAAATCTATAGATCTTGATTTCAAGATAGACACACAATTTAAATGAACTACTCCGCTGTCAAAGACAGTTGAGTTTCCTCTTTCTCTGAACCCCGTTTATTCAAGGCGTTCTCCAGAGGCTTAACTTTGGGGCGTTCCGCCCCTAGAAATAGATGTTCCCTCAATCCGATTTGAAGAATATTCTTTGCTGCGTTTATGTCTCTGTCATGAGCAACACTACATTCAGGACATTGCCACTTTCTATCAGAGAGTTTTAATTCTCTATTCACATAGCCACACCCAGAACACATTTTACTACTCGGCTCAAATCTTCCTATGCGAACAATATTTACTCCTCTCCACTCGGCTTTATATTTAAGAAACTCATTAAACTTGCTCCAACTGCAATCTTGAATGCTTTGAGCCAAACAGTGATTCTTTAACATTCCTTGTACATTCAAGTCCTCTAAGCAGATAGTTTGGTTCTCGCTAATTAGCTTAGAAGATAGTTTATGTAGAAAGTCTGTTCTTAAATTATGAATACGCTCGTGTAGTTTCGCTACTTTGAAATTAGCCTTCCTTCTATTGCAACTTCCTTTCTTTTTCTTGCTGGCTCTACGTTGTAACTTCTTTAATCTAAATAGATTCTTCTTTAAGTGTCTGGGATTCTTAACCTTTTCACCATTAGAAGTTGTCAAAAAATCCTTTATACCTAAGTCAACCCCAATAGAGGTTTCTGGTTTTACTTGACACTTATTAGGTGGTTTAAGCCCCGTATCAACCAGAATACTTATAAAATACTTACCTGTTGGAGTTTTACTTATAGTGGCCGACTTAATTTCTCCAGCGGGTTTTCGGTCTAAAGATAATTTAATGTTTTTGATTTTAGGAATGGAAACTCTTTTGTTATTCCAGTCTGCTTTAATATTTTGAGGGATAGAGAACGACTGTTTAGAATAGTGTTTATTTTTAAACTTAGGAAAACCTTTTTTGTCTCTAAAGAAACGTACAAAAGCATTGTCCATATGCTCTAATGATGCTTGTAGTGATTGAGAGTTAACTTCTTTGAGCCATGCGGTTTGTTTTTGTTTCTTTAATATAGGTAAATCGGCTTGAATTTGAAACCTACCAAACTTTGTCTTGTCCTCGGCATATGCTTTGGTTCTCTTTTCAAGGGCATAGTTATAAACCCATCTACAAGAACCAATGTGCCTATTTATTAATATTTTTTGTTCCTCTGTGGGATTAATTCTGTATTTATATGCTTTATAAATAGTTTTCACATTTATACATACACTGAATTCTTAGAATATCCTTCTTTTTTTCTAAAAATAATATTGAAAAATTTAAATAAAATTTTAGAGGTCTGACCATTGAAAATAGCCAATTAGGGATAGATTGCTCTAATTGTACCGCTCCACACACATTGTCTATCGATAATGTAGTGTAAATTTGATTTATTTAGGAGAAATAAAACATGGAACCTAGTAAGAGACAGGGACTTATAGATGGTTTAAAGCGTATTTCCAAAAAAGCCAGCTCTAACGTTATGACACAAGTAGAAGCCACAAAAGACGATTTCAAAGTTGTAATGAGTAAAAATGATATCAGACAACTTTACAAAGATGACGAAATCGGACTTATCAGAGTGGCTTCGCTTGACGATGATCAAGTGGCTTTGATAAGCGAAAATCCACATGAAGCAGCTCAAGAAATGCTAGATGCCTTTGCAACTAACTTCGATGTGAATAGTTACGAAAAACAAGCATCCATCAAAGAAGCTGCCCATGCTACTCAAGATGGAGATACTCATCAAATGATCACTGAAAAACAATTCAATGATCAAAAGGTGCCTCTTCACCCTAGAGAAAACGAATATTACAAGAATGTCACCCAAAAACAATTACCCGAACATGGTCAAAGACCTGGTACATATGACGAAATTACTGAAGCTCAGTTGAAAGACGAGAACAGCACGTTCTATGGCACAGATCGCGTTCATGACCACCAACAGGAAGATCGTAATCAAATTACTGAAAGTCAATTTGATGAAGGTGTCACACAATATACCGAAGTCCCTGCTTCAGATCGTAACGAAATGGGAGCAAAGTATGATGGTGACTTAGAAGCTCAATGGAAAGTTATCGGTGAAAAACAACTTGCTGAACTCTTGAAACACCACAGCTGGACAGAACCTCTGACTATTACTGAAGGCAAAGATCAGCTCGCTCAACAAGATGGCGAATTGTCACGTTTGACAGCTGAAATTGCTGACAAAATTATCAAAGAATCCCTACGAGTACTGGGTAATACCGTCTTGGCCGCAGGAGCTACTCCTGATAAATTGGCCACGATACTAGGGCGTCTGCTATCACACGAAAGCAAGTATCCAGTCTTAGCTGACACTTTAAGAAGATATGCAGGCTCAGAAAAAGAATTATCAGCAATCAATTCTAAAGTTGCAAAAGCTCAATATTTTCAGTCTAAATCAGCAAATGTGGGTCAAGATTATTCCGATTTGTTGCTCGCGGATATACTTGTAACTCAATTATCTAAAATGGCGTACAACCCACAATTTGTGGTTGATGGATTAGTGTCTTTAATAGACAGTGATTTGCAATCGAAAATTGACGAATCGGTCACTGATATACTCGCTAACAAAACAGCCAAAGTCGAAGATACAGATAATATCTCTATCTTCAAGAAAGTATTGGCTGGAGAACACGAAAAACCACTTGTTGAAGGCCAGGCCGATGATGGCTGGTATCAGTACGAAGGGGCTATCAGCGAAGTCACCGCAAAAGTGAACGACAGAGAAACATTTGCCAAAGAAGCAGCAGAATTGGCAACCACTATTATTCTCAAAACCGCTGATAAAGAAGGCCTTACACTTGTACCGAATGCACTCGACGTAGATGAAGCTAATGGTCTATTCAGAATAAAACTACGAGATGCAGAATTTGACAAGCAAGATCTAGAAGCACGAGCAGAAAAAAGACGCAAAATGGCCAAAGAAGCTGAAGGCACAGAAGAAATGACCAAAGAGGCGTCCACTAAAGAAGCTCAAATGGGTGGAGGTGGCGGAGCACCACCAGCAGCAGGTGCCGAAATGGGTAACCCTGCGCCTCCTATGGGTGGTGGTGACATGGGTGCTCCTCCTATGGAATCCCTTAGTACAGATCCGCTCGATGATGAAATGGGCGAAGGAAGTGGTGCTGGCGAACCTAAGCCACCTGGATCAATTTGTCCTGTCGATGGCAGTGAAGACGTAGATATCGATAACGGTGAAGCTCGCTGCAATTCTTGTGGCGCTGAATGGGATGTACAGGTTAACTTAAATGTTAAGAAATGGCCTGACACCATAAAAGAAGTAGAAGAAGAAGGCGAAGGTGGCGGATTCGGACTTGGAGACGAAGAAATGGCTGGCCTCGGTGGACCCGAACAAGCAGGAATGCCAGGTGGCGAAGGTGGCGGTACAACTCTGCCTAATGTCCCTGTTGGCGCTTCTGTGAAGATTACTCCACTGATGCTTCAGAAGCTATCAGAAAAGGGCATTCGACTTGGTAGTGTATGTCCTAACTGTGGTGGTCATGAAACTGATTTGGCGAAGTCGGCAAACAGTAAGGGCCAAGACGGTATTTGTTGGGAGTGCATGCAAGAGTATAACTTCAAAGTCCAATTCACTCCAAACAAGAAACATAGCGTATATGCCTCCTTTATCTGGGTTCCTAAAACAGGAAGTTCCTCTTGTCAAGGATGCAGCAGGCTTAACACTGCTTTTGTTAAGTCTCTAAACAACTATGGAATGAAATGGGCATCATTCAAACAGTTAGATTTCAAAGAACAGGCTACTGTTATTCTGAAGATGGCTCAAACGGGAAGTTTGGATCTAGGTAATGCGTTAGACGAAAAACTTCCAGTTGAGAAATTTGCTGGTAGCGCTCGCTGGCGTGGATATCAAAAGTTTGATCAATTCCCAAGTGCCAGCTGTATAGAAAGACTCAATAGAAGATTTGGCGAGAATGCTACTTCTATGAGCGGTCCATGCCAAGGCAAGAAATTGGCTGACTGCGTTTGTGGTCAGCTAGAAACACTCGGTATTTATACTGATGGCTTGGCTGCTAAAGTAGCCTCAGTACAGCATAGTGATGATCCTATGATCTCTAATCCTACCGAAACATGTCTCAGCATGTTTGTCAGAGATGGATATGGAATTAAGGAAGCAGCCACCGTTTGTGATGGATTCAGAGCAGCTTATTCAGATATGGATGATCTGGTAATTGAATCAATTGCCCAGATTATGCCAGAAAGAACTAAACCAATGCAATCGCATATGAAGGAAAAGTCTATGCGAATGTCAGAACCAAATCCAATGACAGGCCACGGTGGCGGACCTATGCGTCCTGCTAAACCAATGACAGCTAAACCAATGCCTGGAATGGCACCTGCTAAACCAATGCCAGGAGCAGGTATGCCAATGCCTCCAGCAGAAGCACCATTGCCAGGAAGTGCAATAGCAGCACCTAAACCAATGGCTGCACCAGAAATGGCTCCTAAGCCAATGACTCAACCAGGAATTCAACAAGGTCTGCCAGGAATGCAACCAGGAATGCAACCAGGAATGGAAACCCCAGGAATGGCTCCTAAGCCAATGACGGGACCAGGAATGGAAACAGGAATGCCAGGAATGGAAACTCAAGAGCAAGGCATGATGGAACCTCCTATGCCAACTGGTCCAAAACCAATGGATGACGGTATCCCAAGTCCAGCAGATGATCCTATTGCAGATATGGGAGGAGACATGGGCGGAATGGATGTCAGCGTCGAACTGGACGGCGGATTAGGTGGTGGTGATGACGAAATGGGTATGGGCGATGAAATGGGCATGGGCGATGAAATGGGTATGGGTGACGAAATGGGCATGGGAGAAGATTTTGGCGACGAGCTAGACACTGGTCTAGGTGATGACGCCGTTACTCTCCAACTACATGACGCAATGGATAACTTTGTAGATGTGCTCCTGCAAGCCATACAAGGAAATGTCGGTGACGACATGATCGAGCCTGATATGGGCATGGAAGGAGATGGTGACGATGCCTTGGATATGGGCGATGTTACCGAAGATACCGTAGATGACGATGGCGGAGACGATGGTGGTGGAGACGATGGTGGAATTCCTGGTCTCGCAGAAGACGATGAAGGCGGCGAAGACGAATTCATTAAAGAAAGCGACCCCATGGAAGAGAAATCAATGGAATCCAGTCAACCAGAGCCGGAAGCAAAGCCAATGTTGTCTCAAAGACAACAACATAAGCCAGCTATGGCTGAGTCACAGTCCGATGTAAAGGAGATAGTTGCGATGGATAATGATGAAACTCTTAAAAAAGAGGCTCAAGCCCGACAGCTAGAAAACATGCTCTATAAATACAAGAAAGGCACTATTAGTCCACGAGGAGAAGCATTAGATAGCGTTTTTAATGCACTCGTAGCCCAAACCAAAACGGCAGCCAAATCAGATAATGATGGTGTCAAAAGAGTAGTATCCAAGAACGCCACGGAGAGCAAAATCAAAGCTACTCCTGCACAAGATACTAAAGAAATTGGCAAAGTCAAAGATGGCGGATCAATGGGACACGAAGAAAAATTCAAGGCAGATGATCCAAACGTACCACGAGCACAAGCCACAATTGGTGACGAAGGTGCCGAAGTAACTGTTAGCGAGAAAGGTGATATGCCATCTGTACCACATGGCTCTCCTCTTATGGATGGCGAAGAGCATTACACTCCAGAAAAAGGCAATGTAGTAGATGGCAATCAAGGTGCTCATACTCAAGCTTCATCAGATGAAGAAAAGAAGAAACTCGTCTTAGCTAAGCTAAGAAAACGAAATGTCATGGTCAAGGAAGCTTCGGTAGACAGCGCCAGAATCTATACAGTCAACCCAAACAAAAACGCAGGGCTCTATTCAGACCTAATCGTTAAAGCTCTCAAAGATATCATGACTGTTAAGCTCAAGGATAACAATCACTATGCAATGTCCGCAGATGACAAAGACAATATTGTCCTGTCACGAGTTAAGGTAGCAGGATGTAACTGCGGAGCAGACAACTGCAAATGTGGCAAGGGTTGCTCAAGCAAGGGATGCGATAAAGCCTGCAAAGATTGCTGTGCAAGCAACAAAGCCAATAATACCAAAATGGCAGGATGCGGCTGTGGAGCAGATAATTGCAAATGTGGTAAAGGTTGCGGAAGCAAAGGATGCAACAAGGCTTGTAAGGCTTGTATGACTGCTGCTTCACAACAAACTACTAAAGTAGCTTCATGCGGTCGCGACGACTGCGACGGTGATGGCTGCGAGTGTGGTAGTAACTATTGTGGAAAACACTGCTTTAAATGTAAGAATGCAGAAAATTCTGGGAAAAAAATAAAGGAATCACAAACAGTTTCACCGAAGAGTGTTAAGAATCTAGAAGACGATCCAGATATCAACCAAAGCAGTGGACCAGGAAAAGGTAAGACTCACGACGACAAATCCCACAGCCTTGGAGTAGACGAGAAAAAGCCGAGTGACGGAATGAGTGAACCATCTGTACCTGAAGCTCCCAATGCGGGACAATTGAGCCGTGAACATACTTACGATGCGAACTTGGAAGGACCAGAAATACCAGCAGGTGGTGGCATGAATTCCGAATATGACAAAAACGAAAAGAATACCCCTGAAAAATTAGATCAGACTCTAGGTAAAGATCAAAATGTAAACGCATCGACTACGACACACGACCGAGCAGTGAAAATAGCTGGTCAAATGCTGAAAGCCCATAAGATATCTATCGAAGAACTACCAAACAAAGTGCGTGAACTTTCAAAAGTCTCAAACGAAGTATTAGACGACTACGAAAGAATGATCACAGAAGCTTCTGACGACAGTAATAAAGGCTTACAAAAAGAAGCATCAGGAGCAATCGAAACAGGATTACCAGTACAGAAAACAGCAAGTAATGATGACGAAAACGGACAGGAGACTTTGAAAGAAAAGATCCAGCGGGGTTTCCGATTGGATCAGGAAAACAGAGATCACGACAAATTTGAAAGCAAAAGTCGTGGTCTATGGCGTTAACTTTTTAAAGAACCAAAGGAGAAACAAATGGCTCTTATCGAAGTATTTCACGTTGTAGCTGCTATACACAAAATTGACGCTACTGCGACACAAGATATCCCACAGGGTTCAATTATTGAACTAGATGCCAATAGCAACGTAGTTCTCGGAACAGCAGTAAATGCACCTTTCGGTATTGCTGGTGATTCCAGATCGAGAGGTACTACGAGTTTTACACCCGAATCAGGATCAGCAGAGTCAAGGAATCCATTGACTTCTTTGACAGGTGCTCTGGTAACGGGTGCTTTTGGCGATTCGCAAAGATTCACTCAAAATCGTGTTGCAGATAACTTTAATGAAGTGTTAGCATCAGGAAAAATGACTGTTTACCATAGTGGTGGCGAATTCTGGACAGATCAATATGAAACGATCTGGGCCAACGGCACTACCGTCGCAACTTATACACCAAACGAAAGATTGTATGCCTCAGGACCAGAAACCGCAGGCGGTGGCGACTTAGAAGCCAATGCAGGTGGCCGATTCACAGACCAAGTGTCTGCCGATGGGATGGTTACAGGATTTGTAATCACTGGACCACTGAACTATCCGAGTGGTGTACCAGGAACTCAGACAGGATTTACGACACTGCCAGAGGGTGGAAACTCGCTGACGTGGGGTAGCTTCCTGCATCTGAAGTTGGACCTCTAGAGAGAACTTTACTCCGACTAATCTATCACACACTGATTCTTAGTCGCTTTTGTAAGGAGAAATAATTAAATGGACAAAGATCTAAGTACTCAAGAAAAAGAATCTGTCATTGCTCAAGCACTTAATACCGACGAAGGTCGCGTAGCTCTTGCTCAAGCGATGGTAGAACCCATTCGTCGTAGCTTGGAATATCAAGCTGTCGGACGAAAGCTGCTCTTAGTCGATGAGCTTCCACAAGGAGCCTTGGCACGTTATGAGCGTGATGTAGCAGCTATTGCCCATGTCATCTCGCGACGTGGAGCCGTTCCTGATCAAATTCAGGAGGGCGAAGAGATATTGGTCCCGACTTTCGAAATCGCAGCTAACCCAAGTGTTAGACTGTCTGAAATCAAGGCGCGGAGATTTTATATCGTGGACAGAGCCCAGATTAAGGCTAAAGAAGCGATTCAGAAGGAAGAAGACACTAATATCTTCGCAGCACTCATCGCAGCTGTGGATAATCGTGGTGATCAGATTGTGACCAACGTTGGTTCACTTTCGACAGCATCGATTAACACTGCTTTCCGCTTTATCGAGCAACATGACCTGGTGGCGACAAAGATTGTCATTCATGCCAATCAATATGCCAGCGTCAGACTGTTCGGTAAGGATTTTTACGATGAGGCAACCACAAGAGAGATCCTGACCTCAGGTTTGTTTGGTCACTTGTGGACCGCAGATATCCATGTCTCATCCAGAATGGATATTGATACTGTCTTAGTAGTGGCTTCACCTGATACAGTCGGCGCTTTTCCCATAAGGCAGGATATTACTGTCCTTCCAGCCGACGACCCAAAAAAATTACGCCTCGGCTGGGTAATTTACGAGGAAGTGGGTATCGTAATCGTCAACGACTACGCCATCGCAAAAGTAGAAGTTACTACGGGTACATAATTTACCGCTGTAACGTCGTAAAATCAAGGTTTTAGAAGAATTAAGAGGGTGTCTCATTGAGGCACCTTCTTTTTATTTGCTCGTACATAGCGTATCAAAGTGTTCTTTAGCACAAACACATTCATTTGTTTATCTTCGTATATAGCATATCTAAATTAAAAATATTTCTTGATATAGAGCAGGTATTCCTTCGTAGATAGTGTATAATATAGTATGAATACAAACATAGCTTATTTACTTGGTGCATATTTTGGTGACGGACATATTGATTACAAGAACTATGCATACCAATTCATTACCGTTTCAGAAGACAGAGACTTCCTCGTACATAGTGATGACATTTGCTATACCGAATTTGCCAAACGCGGCACAATTTCCAAAGTTAAAAATTATTTCAAGTTAGTTATCTGCTCTAAGAAGATTTGCAGTTTTATTTTGTCACACTGCTGTTCCATAGATGATTACAAGCAAGCAGACAGATATCAAAAGAAAGGCAACCTTCCTGTTTTAGAATCTGAGTCTCATGTGAAATCATTTATTATGGGCCTAATGGATTCAGATGGATGGATTGCAAAGTGCAAAAATGGCAAATATATAAAATACTCTGTTGCTTTTAAAAACACATCTTTAGCTTCTTATGATATATACACACTTATGAAAAGCATAGGATTAAAATGTGGTAAATTTAGACTAATTAAATCTAAGGCATCTATAAGAAATGGGAAACTTTCCAAGTCAAAAGATGCTTATGAGTGGTCAATTGAACCACATAATTACATAACTAAGGTGGGTTTTGGTATTGAGAGAAAGAAACAGCGTCAGATGGAATACTTGAAAGACAGAGGCTATGCCTGAACACAAAATACACAACTTTCCTTCGCAAATATTAGTTGATGAAACCATTGAACACTACGGTTATCATCCTGACAAATATGGTCCTGGCTCTCTGAAGTTCGTACTCGCCAACTGTCGCTACTGTGGGCGAATAGCTCCTATACGCAAAGCATTCTTCAATAAAGCAGGCTCAGCCTGTCACAAAGAGTGTAGACTGAAAGAGCAAACTCATTTCTCTCCCTTTAAGAACTCTGAAACTCGCAAGAAGTCTAAACTAACC
>SDBV01001086.1_pt1 | contig 40299 bp, 75 predicted proteins | sample 2277081 | NCBI WGS metagenome assembly SDBV01 (sample SAMN10402039, study PRJNA504765) | marine sediment metagenome | isolation source: marine sediment core GS10_PC15, 223 cmbsf | place: Arctic Ocean: Southern Knipovich Ridge | collected 2010
CAACAAACGAAAGGCAAGACCAAGACCCATGACACAATCATCATTGAGTCCTGGAGGTGCAGAGTATTTCACCCCGGATCTTGTGTAGGTGTATTCCATTGACTCCAACTCCCCCTGGATGGGGATCTCTTTGGAGTGTTCTGGAAAACCCATCTTTTCCTGTTGAACCCCAACCACCAACCCCTCCATCAGTTGTTGTTTTGAAATGCCGGTGAACTTGAAACCCTCAAAGTTGTCCCCACCATCCTCCTGGAGATGTTCCAGGATTGGGTCACCAACACCAGTTGAGTCAACCAAGGCAGGGAGTCCGTTGGTCTTTTCCTTGATCAACTTTTCTTGAACTGTCCAGGGGTGTTGCCAACGGTGGAACCGGCACACACGTCCGTTGGTGTCCAGGGCAATCCCCACGGTCCAGTCCACGGACTTTGCCAGGTCCCATCCCCAGACCACCGGTTGCTTTCTGGACAGTGGCTTCACGCATTTCCTGATGTGACCCAAACCAAACGGGTTGCCCTCATCATCCCCGGCAACTGCCCCATATAGTTCCAGGAACACGTTGTCTGGGAGGTCGCGTTTGGCAGAATCAATCTCCTCTTGTCTGAGAATCCCTGCCTCAACTGCATCCTTGGCAGTGATCCTGAACCAAGACATTCCCACTGCCCCAGACTCTGCCTTTCTTGCCATCCTCCATGCCCAGTTTTTTCTGCCTTTGACGTTCCCAATAATCCTGACCATGCCCCTGGTGTGGGTGATGGTGGTTCTGATTGCAAACCAGGATTCCTCCCTCATCCGGGTTGCCTCATCCAGGACCACGGCAAAGACATCCTCACCAAAGAGGTTGTCTGGTTTCTCACCGGTCTTGAAATGGATCACTACCTCATTGACCAGGGTCAGGGTGAGGTCTGTCTCATTGGAGACAAAGGGCATCCCCCCAACTCTGAGGAACTGTTTCAATCTCCTGTAGGCAATCTCGGCCTGGGGATACACCGGGGCAACCCACCACACACTCTGACCCTCTCTCAATCCAAAGGTCTGTTCCACAATCCAGACCAGGCAACCGGTGGTCTTTCCACTCTTGGTGGATGCCTCAATCACGGCAATCCTCTCCTGGGAAAAGATTGCCTCGAATTGTTTGGGGTAGAGGTTGGGTCTAATGTACGAGAGGTTGACCAGGGTCCTGGATCTGGTCCTCATCTTTCTCCTGGTCACCGTTCTGTGAATTGATTGCAATGGTGAACTCAAACGGCTTCCCATCCCTGCCCAGGAAATCCGTCTTGTCAGACTGTCCAAGATACTGTTTGCCCAACCAGATCATCATGGTGATGTTGCCTTCCATTGCCGTGTTCCACTGGACGTTTCTCAACATTTGTTTGCCGTTGTCACGTCCCAACTCCACTGCCTCTGATAACTCAGGGGACTCCGCTTTCCTTCTCTTGAATGTGGAATAACTGATCCCCAGGTATGCTGCAATCTCCTCATCAGGACATTGACTCACTGCAATCTGTGTGACTGCTGCCAACATCTGAGGGGTCACTTCAAGTTTTGGTCTTGCCATTTCCTCACCTTTGTCCGGGTCCCGTCCAGGAGGACCACCCCCCTGTTTTTGTCCCATAACCTGACAACCTATCCAAAGAAAATCAGATGTTGCTCACCTGCCTTGGAGTTGCTTCTTTCTGCACTTTGACGGGACCCAGATGTTGGAGTCCCACCCACGGGGTGTCTGTGAACCCGTGACACGCTAGACTGTGACCCTTGGCCTTTGAAGTCTGTTGACCCAACTCAGTCCTGGTCCAGTTCTGTGTTCTCTGGTGGGACCCAATTCATGCTGCCTGTGGTCCGGTCCACCCTTTCCACGGTTCTGTCAATCTGAACTCAGTGATGACCTCAGTCCTCTTGTCCAGAATGACCTCTATTGCCTGAGTCTCACCCTCCAGACCAAACATCCCGTTGATGACTGATAGGAGTCCAATCTCAGGGACCCCATCAACCAGTTCCTTGTGCCTGACCGTTGGGTGGTTCATGAGTTCCTTGTTGACACTGATCTTCTCAGACATCATGTCTGTGAGGGCATACTTGTCCATTCTCACCAACTCATTCAGAAAGTCCACCACATACTGTGCAGAGATTTCATCTCTTTTGATCATGACGTCAGGATCAATTCCCCTGGTCACCTCGCGTCCTGTCATTGGTCCTCCTCTGGTCATGGTGTGGGATCTTTGATGTTTCTCTTGACCACAAACGCAACTGGTTTGGTGGGCAAGGTGTCACTCCCTGAGAATGTGATGAATCCCTGGATGTCCCAATCCCCAAACGGCACCATGTGACCGTCCGTGGTGAACATCTCTGCAAGTCCGTCCGTCCCAGGTGGATTAACAATGGTTGCCGGGAACTCTTTGGATGGTCCTCCTGGGGTGGAGAATCTGAGGAGGATTGCCTGGGCAGTGGTCAGGTCCACGGGTGCATCCAACTCATCAACAAACAGGACCTCAATCCTGACCCCAATCGCATTCTGTTGAAATTCAACGGTCATGATCTTTGTTCTCCACTTCCCTCAATCTGGAGTTGGAACTTGGCAACCCGTGTTGCCTGGAGTTGGAACCTGGCAACTCTGGTCACCTGAAGTGTGATCGGTTGGACCAAGATCCCCTGGAACGGGGACGGGACAGAAGCAAGGACAACCCCAGGACTCTCCGTTAAGTCAACATCTAAGGTATCCAGGACCGAGATAGCATTGAAGACCTGTGAAAACTCAACCAGGTCGATGTTCAAGTTATCTGCTGCCTGGAGTGCAGAAACCAGGGCAGCAACATCCAGGATCTCAATGCCCAGATCATCTGCTGCCTGGATGAATGCCAACAGGTCAGTCTGTTCACTCAGATCCAGGTCAAGGATATCTGACCGGTTGAGAAATCCCACCACCTGGGCAACTTCCGAAACGGAGAGGTCTAGGAGGTCACTTGACGTGATCCCAACCACCACTTGACCAACTGCCTCGACCACCGCCAGGTCAAGGACGTCCTCTGCCTGGATGCCCACTGAAACCTGACCGGCGTCCTCATTGATCTCAAGATCCAGGAGATCAGTTGCAGTCCCTTGGACCAGGAGGAGAGGGACCCCCTCAACGATGGTCAGTGCAACCGCGTCTGATCTCTGGATGAACCCCAGAAGGTCCACCTGTTCAACCAGGGAGAGGTCCAGGGTGTCCTCCCTGGCAATACCTACCACGACCTGACCCGGACCTTCAGCGATGTCCAGATCCAGGGTGTCCTCTGCCCCGATCCCCACGGCAACCTGGGCAGGAGACTCCACAATCTCTAAATCAAGGGCATCAGACCGGGAGAGGAATCCCAGGAGGTCAGCGACTTCACTGATTGATATCCCCAGAGCGTCCAGTCTCTCTGCCAGGGATAGGACCTCAACCACCTCGACAATACTTAGACCAGTGGTGTCAACCGGCTGGATTAACCCCAGGAGATCTGCCGTAGACTCAACCACAGTCAACCCAAGGGCGTCCTCTGCCGTGACACCGGCAGCAACCTGACCAGGACCCTCAACGATTGCCAGGTCCAGGGTATCCAGGACCCCACTTAGTGACAGGAGGGTTGCTGACTCGACCACTGCGAGACTGACGTTATCTATAGCACTCAAGAAAACAGGTCCACCAGCGGCAACCCTGGCATAATGAAAGTCATCGCGGAACTCTAAATAAGGGTCTTCATACAGAGACTTGGCTTCTGCCGCTGACACAGACCTGTTGTAGAATCGACACTCGTCAAGCTGACCGTCCACATCAGAGCTTGAGTCTTGCCGACCACCTATGTTGAATGTCCCGTTTGCCATGCTATCCGTAACTGTTTGAGTTCCAACGGGCTTGCCATCCTCATAGAAGGACAAGGTTGATCCACTCCTGGTCCATATAAGGTGATACCATTGATTTACTAAAAGCGTACTTCCAGTACTATCGAGGTCAACGCCCCAGAACATACCCCAGGGACTAGTTTCAGGGCTCCCCACTCTCCAAAGGAACGCCGGAGAAAAGGTCCCATTCCCCATACAGCCACGATAAGTAGTACCGTCACGAGTCCGCAGATTAACCCAGCAGGACGCTGTAAATGGTCCTGTCCCTATGTTGTGATTGAAAGTAGCAATCCTTACGCGGTCATTGACCGCATCGAAGTCCAACGCCCTCCCAAACTGACCGCTAACCCAATCTGTTGCCGGGTCCATGTTGGTCATAATTCCATCGCTATTGTGTCCGCTTATGTCCCTGACAGTTGTTCCTCCACCTTCAACCATAATCCAATGTCCGATACAGCCTCGATAGCGGGGATGGGAGCGATAAGGAACGGAGTGTATGCGCCCGAAATCTGGCTTTAAGATTCTTTTGGTTGGCATTAGACCGCCGCTTGAATGTCTCTAATGAAGCCAGTAATCAATACGCTGCTTTCAATATCATCAGTCCCGCAAACCACAGCGCCACTATTGTTTACGACAACGAGTTGCCCGTAGCGATAAAAACCCGGAAAGGTCCCGATTTCGCATATCTGCACACCTATCTCGCCGTTGTTAATGTGATTGCCGATAGGCCACATCTGCTTTACACCTTCTGCCACAGTAAAACCGCCAGGAGCATAGGCACCATCAACGCCATCCGGTCCACCCGGATTCCCTACTCCTACCCCTGAGTTCATAGAACCGGACCAGTAAAACTCAACTATCTCTCCAGCAACAACGGCGGCAAACCATTCAATGGCAGCCTTGACTGTTAAAATATCAGGTCTAACGGCCCCCAAATCCACTTGGTCGCTATTCACGGCAGCAGTATCTGATAAACCAGTACCCCCTTCATCAAGAGTGAGATCAATAACTGTGGGGCTCCCCGTAGAAAGATCATTATTCCCAGTTGGAACGTAGACACTCGAATGGAGGGAATACTCTATTTTTGTTTTCCCTAGAATCTCGTTTGTTGCCATTTATCCGTTCCTCATTGATTGATGTGCGCCTTGGCTATTTGCTTGACTGCCGCTCGGACATCGTTGAGCGACACCTTGCCTCCAAAAGCCTCCCCAAAGGTGCGAGAGCGAGATACAAGGGCAGTCAGACGTGCAGTTACTAGTGGCTGCGAACTGAAAATCTGGGCTAATTCCTCACGAATGGCGCGGACAGAAAAATCCACAACATCACCTCCACTATCCACCAAAAACCTGAGAGTCTGGATCTGGGCAGCAGATAAAGAACGGACCCCAGAACCAATAGCTCCCTTTACCTGATCGACGGTTGCCTGAATAAAGATCGTCTGGCCTATTTCTTCTTCGCTCAACAACTCAACCAACTTGCTGTTGTTGCCTGCACGGATATCAGCGTCATAGCGCGCATTGGTTTCAAGGTCAGTTTTCAATGCTACTGGATTAATCATTACCCACTCTCCAAATCACCCGCTTTCGGGTTTTGTTTTTTGTTGAAATCAGCCAAGACTCACCTCTCTACGGGTTGTTAACAGTGATCGTCACGGTCAACTGGAATGACTGTGCCGATGTCTTGGTCCCAAGGGACTCGACTTTTCTGGACAACATAGTGTTTGCCGCCAGTCCGTTGAAAACCCCCCACTCCTCCCAGGCAAAGTTTGCCTCTCCAGTGGCAAACAAAGACCTGAATGTGATTGCATTCACGGCAGACGGGACATCAGGGAATGACGCCTCCATTGGACGCCTGAACTTGTTAGATGCTGCCTGAAGATCTGTGTCTGTCTTGGCAAAGGCAGTTGTGGAATCACCCACACCTAGGTGGGCATTTGCGTTGTTGAACTCTGTGACGGATGCACCCACCAGGTCAACGGCAAAGTGATCACGTCCCACATTAGTCAATGGCATGGTTTACTCCTCTGTTGGTTCTTTGATGATTGTTTGGACTCCAGTTTTGCAGTCCGTCAGGATGGTGGGTTCCCCGTCTCCACCCTCCAGGGTTTCAACCGGCATCTTCCCATCACCAGGAACCTTCTCCCCGTCAAACTTCTCCAGGAGAAAGTGTTGTTTGAATTTCAGTTTGCCTGGATCAGTGAGATCCAACGGTTCCCCAGGTCCACCAGGACTATGATCAAATGTCTGCATGGTCTATCTCCTCTTTTGTTGAGTGGGAGGTCATTGGGAATTGAACCCACGTTTCCTGATTGAGTGTGTCAGGCGTCTTTCCAGTTGGACCAGACCCCCCAGATTGATCAGGCCCACCCCGTCAGGAACGGTTCACCATAGACAACTTTGTCCCAAGAGGTCACGGTGGGAAAGTGGACCTGATAGATTCCCGGAGGTGGAGATTGGCAGGGATACCACCCCCAGGATGTCCCCGGAATGGGGAAATTGAATTCCCCGAACTGTCGTGCGCTCTTATAAGCCAACTATCCAACGACCACGCAAAGTCGATGGATCACTCCGGTCGGCAAACGAGGACAGGACGGGGAAACTGAATTCCCCGTCCTGCCGTTGCCTAACTTCTTATCACCGCCACAGCGATATTTAGGCACGAAAACAGAACAGGGAAACTGAAAGTTTTACTTTTTCATGACCATCATCTTGCAATGGCAACTCTGGCATTCATAGGAAATCCAGTCTTTGGTTTCCTCTGCCACTTTCAGATTGGTGGAGAAACATTTGTCACACTTCACTGTGATGGTCACTCCTCTGTCTTGGTGAAATCCACATAGTAGGAATCACCAATCCCAAACTGGTCACCGGCAGGACCAATGATCAGCATCCTGACCTCTCCACTTGGGGTGAACTTTCCAAAGATCTCATTCTCCGGGTTCCCATCAGCAGACACCGGATTCATTCTGACCTCCACTCCACCCTCTGGTGAAAGCATAGTCCTCCGTTCGATCACCTGAAATTTTGCCCTAACCATTTTATTCCTCCTCTTGTTTTGCCTTGATCTTTTTGACCAGTTCCCGGAACCCCTGGAGTTCTTCCAGGCACTCCAGGATGGTTGGGAACATGACCCTGAGTTCATTGGGGGTGTCAGGGACCAAGATGTTTGCCAATGCCCTCTGCACCACCTGGATTGCCTCTTGGAGATCGTCATCACTCCTGGGGGTCCCGGTCTTGTCAAGGATGTTCATCCCAGAGTTGCCTTTCATCTGCCTTGCCCTGCCAATAACTGTCGTCAAAATCCAACCGGCAGGATTCAGAACAGACCCTTTTCTTGACCCGTCCATTCTGGATTGACACCAGGCATTTTTTACCCTTCTCAATCCTCTCCCCACACTCTGAACATCTCACCTGACCGTTTGAGATCTGGGTTGTGAAATTCGATCCAATCAACATCATCCATCCGGGGGTTCCAGGAGGGGTCCTGCCCACCACCTCTGAAGTCCTTCCACTCTCTGGAAATGATCCGAGTCAAAATTCCTGCACCCAAGGATCAGTGAACCATCACCACCATGAATCACCTGACAGAATCTCAGGACCCCTGGTGGGGGATATTCATCATTGATCCTCAGTTTGAACCAGTACAGTCCAGGTTCAGTGGGTGGGTTCTTTCTCCAGACGGGTTCCCCCAGACCTGGTGGTGAAGGTCCCGGACCTCCACTGCCTTGAGTGTCAAACATCAGACCACTCCATCTTGTGTTTCAAACTCAAAAAATGCTCAGAATCACGGGGTTTGCCTTTCCTGGTCACCACATCTTGTGGTCAGACCAACACCCCCATGAGATCCAGTAACAGGATTAAGACCCACAGGAGGAACAGGGCAATGACGCCGGTCCCCAGGACACATCCGATCCCCACACCGATCCGGTTTGTCAAACTCTGCCGGTTCTCAGTCATCCAGACAGACTCGATGCCAGGGACCCCAGATCATCTCTGTTCATTGAGAATGAGGTGGTGGTCACCTTGAAACTCCACCCCATCCAGTAATACCACCGGATGATCTGCAAGGTGTGACCCTCCCAATGTCGGCAGTGATGAACTCTTGGAAACAGTCTCTTGATCAATCTCATTTTCCCTCCACTCCTGAAATCATGATTCCTCGAACTGAGGTCAGGCCGTTACTCAGCCACCACCCCCACCACCACAACCACCATTCCAACCACCCCTATTCACTGTGACTTTAATGATCCTCATTTTGATTCTCCGTTGGTCCCCTTGGGTCCATGCATCCTCTCCAGTTTAGATGAGAATGCCCAACCCCTGACCTTCTCCAATCGGTCCCGGTATTCCTTGGACACCATGTCTCTCAGGAAATTCATCCACCAGGTCTTGAGGAGTTCCGTTGTCTCACTGATCCACACGGAGATCATGAACAACCAGAACAAGATGAATACCAATGCAATCCACTGCCAGGTGTCAGTTGACATCATCCTCCTCTGCCAGGTCCAGGAACACGGGTGAGGCACAGATGTCTTTTCTGATTATAGCAAAACTGTTGGAGGTCATTAGAGTCTGGAACTCCAGTTTCCTGAATGACTCAATCAGTGGTTTCAGGTCAATCTTTGAAAGGTCAATGTCTGAGAACATTGCAACCTCTGACTCCTCTGCCAGGTCAACACCCATCCACCAGTTGGATGGTGACTTGAACCAACCCAACCTGGTCCCCAACAGACCACCCGTGATGACAGACCAGAACTTTCTCCTGTTCATAGTGGTGGGAACGGTTCCTTGACTCTCAGAATGGTCCTGGTCTTGGGATCGTAGGACAACATGGTCCCAGGTTCCCACGGGTGGACAATCCCCTCCTCATCAATCTCCAGGATCTTCTCAGGTGGGAACTTGACCGGCGTCACCTTGGTGACCGGACCCAGGACAAAAGCACCCAGAGTCACTGAGAAGAATCCACGTCTGTCAATCACTTCTGCATCTCCATCACGTCATGAAACTGGTGACAACTCCCACAGTATTTTTTCTCAACGTCATCCTGGTTCCAACTGGTCCTGCCACACCTCAGACACTTGATTCCCTTTTCCAACCGTCCATCAAACTTTCCGTGGACAATCCTGAAGGTTTTCACCTGGTGACCTCCATGACCGTTCCCCCCACCAGGAACAGGAACCAGGCAACCAACATCAACACCACAACCAAGAGATCCTTTTCCATCAGATCATCACCATCTGATAGATTGCCCACAACCCAACACAGAACACCAACACCAGGACCACCAGACAGAATCCAATCATCCAGTCCATGACCTTGATCTGGAAAAAGATGTCCCTCTCATTCCTCATCTGGGGATCGTATCTCATGGGTTTTGGTTTGTAGGGACTCCGTGGTCCTTCCAACATTCTCACATCAACCTCACGGTCACGGTAATGGACAGGACCATCACCAGGAACACCAGGAGTGCCACAACACAAAGACCATAATGGGCATCAAGGGCAGTCCCCCAAGAGGTCAGTTGATCCTCACACCAGTCATTCATCCGTTCCAGTCTTGACCTGTGACGTTCCTCACGTTCACCCAACAGGATTGCCCTGAAGTTCTCCAGGTTCTCCCGGATGGAGTTCATGGTTGGACCCCTTTTTATAGGGGGGTCAGAACGGGTTTGCCGGTTCAGGTGGTTGACCATTTGATCAGTTGTCCTCCAAAACCGTTCCTCAGACGTGGGTCCTCTTTGCTTCTCTCTCACACATCTCCCTGTGGGATCGCTCTATTGCTACCTTCAGTCCCTCTGACACCACCAGGATGACCAGATCAACAGGGACCTCCACTGAAATCACGTCAGAGGCATCCTTGTCCACGGAAGGACCCATTCTGTTGACCAGTCGGGGTGGTTTTGACCTATTCCTCACTTTTCTTTCCCTCCAGTCAGGTCAGAACCCACGTCCGTCAACCCGTCCCACTCCTGAACTGCCGTGATCATGTCCCTGATTCCCTCTTTGCCGAAACAGAGATAAATCGGGGTGGTGACTGTCTCTGGTGTGGATTCCACCAGTTCTCCCCTCCTGGGCAATCCTGGTCCAGTTGAGGGTGGTTTTTGACCTATTCTCCACCTCAGATTGGGAGGTCCTGGGGGTGGTTTTGACCTATTGGTGACCCCTCTGGTTCCTCCCCTTCCCACCAATGCACACAGTGGACCTCATCCTCCTGTACTGGACAGGGTGTCTCTTTGTCCCCTTTGTACCCACAGGAACAGCAAACACCGTCAAGAGGTTCTGGCCTGTCCCTCTTATGGAACCAGTGAGGCCCTGGGGGTGGTTTCGGTTTCTTGATTCCCTTTGGGGGAGGTGTTGGTGTCTTTCTACTCATAACCCTCCAGTTCTTTCACCACCCGGTTCAACTTGGATCGGTACTCTCGCAACAATCGAACTGCTGTTTCTCCTGCCCCTTCATCTTGACTTGGTTCCCCCGGAATCTCTCCCGTGATGTAATCTGCCAATAAGTCAATTTGTTTCTTACCCGCTTCTTTCCTCCTACTCATTTCCCTCCAGTCTGTCTGCCGTTTCCTCAGTCTCTTTCTGATGACCTTCCACAACCGTTGCACCCGTGATGTGCCTCTCTCTGGCGTTGACCTTGCAAGTCTCACAGGGTCCCGTCATCTCATGACCGGCACCATCAACGGCAATGACCTCCTGGAGGACCCCACACTTGGGGCAGGGTTTGGTTCTACTCATTTCCCTCCAGTCTGTTCTGCCGGGGCTTCCTTTTCCGCTGCCTGTAAGAACAGACAGATGTCATTCAGGTGTCCCAGGTACTCACCCTGTTTGCTTTTAGAAAGTGCCTTGAAAATTTCATCCACTGCCTTGATGGTTTGCGTGGCTTCCTCTTTTGTGAACTGTCCTTGCATTCTCATTCCCCTCCAGTCTTTTCCCGATCCTTCAAGAACTCAGACATCCTCACCTGGATGTTGACTCCAAACGGGCAACTGTCTCTGAATCTGCTGCCCATGTTACTGCACCACACAAACCCATCACCCGTCAGGAGTCTTGACCCACACTCTGGGCATTTCATTTGGCTGACGTTCCACTCCACAACACTTCTCATGTTGGGGGCCAAGAGTCTCCATGCCCATCATCCCACGGTTCCTTGTCTTTCCCGGTCTTTGCCCAGAGTCCCCGGACGTTCTTTGCCCAGGCAATGAACTCAACCAGGTCAATGTCATCATGGGGTGCCTTGGTGATTCCCAACTCCAACAGATCCTCTGCCCAGGCAATCCCGTCCGTCAGGTCTGCCCTGTCATATCCAAAGTTGTCATGACCCTGAAAGGCAATAATCATCAACCGGCAGACTGCCATCAGATCAACCCAAAACCTTTGAGTGCCAATCCGAAAATGATCATGGCGCACACTGCCCAGACAACTGACAGGACCATGATCTCACTCCAGGACATCTCATTCCCCTCCAGATTCTTTGTGACGTTTGATGAGTTCCCTTGCATGGTCCTCACTGTCAACACAGTCCTCATGAATGAAAATCATGTCTGGGTTTGTCACCATCACTCTTTGACCACGGGTGAACGGTTTGCCACACACCAGGCAGACAGGCAATTCCATGATCTGGATGTGGGGATGTCCGTTCCTGGTCATGTCAGTTTCTTGTTCAACCACTCAACCAATCGAATGAGTCCAGTCTCTTTGGCAATCAACCACCCAAGATGTCTGACCTGGACCCTCAATCTTTCCATTGAATAGAGGAATGAACGTCTGACACAGAGGTCATGGACACACCGTTGATCCTCCAGGGAAAAGAAGGCATCCCCGGTGTAGTTTGGACCCTCCTCCCAGACTGGATCTCCACACACAGGGCAGTTGTTCCGTTCCCAAAATTCCTGCCGGTCCCGTTCAAGTTGTGACACTGCAAAGTCATTCATCATTCCACCCTGAACCCTCTCAAGACCCCTCCCCGGTATTCCTTGGGGTTCTCCTCAATCCAACAGACCAATTCAAAGAATCCCAATGAGTCTGCAATCACCATGACCTCCTGGTGAGCCAACATATTGGTCTGTCCTGAGTCCCTGATCTCTGTGATTTCATCCAGGATTTTTTGGGTGACCATGACCCTGTGCCTTGCAACCTCTCCAGTCATCAGATCAGTTCCCTCTGTAGATCAGTTCCCTCTGTGCCTCATCCTGGGTGATGAATGCAAGACGTTGAATCTCCTCCGGTGGATCATGCCCCCACTCCTCCCGGTAGTCCTTGCCACATGACAGGTCCTCATCAGGCCAAGTCTCCCGGAACTTGTCCAGACCACGGAGGTGGAGATGTATAAACTGACATCTGAGACACCGTTTCACAGTCTGGGCAGACCCATCAAAAACAATGGACACCCGTGTGTAAAGATGACCAACCTGAATCTCCTCACCACAGGCACCACACAGATGGATGACCCTGGACCAGATCATTCTCTCTTTATAAACTGAGTAACACTCATCAATCTGATGACTCAACTCACATCCCGTCCGGGAGTTCCACGGTGACCCCCTTCTCACATTGGTCTGCCCTGAACTCCAGGAGTGCTGCAAGGGACCTTGCCTCATCTGGTTTCATTCCCACCCAGGCAACTGACTTGCCAAAGTGGAGGATGATTCTGTTGTTGGGGGTTGATGCAATGGCAAAGACAATCTCACCCTCATCCTCACTGTTGAGTTGACCGTCTGGGAACTTGCCAGTCTCCCCCAGGACCGTTTTCATTTCCTCAAACTCTTTGTTGAGTTCCAGGATTCTCTCCTGGTCCTCTTGTGAATGATGTGACATCAGACTTTCTCCACGACAAAGGGTCTTCTGACCCCTGCACTGTGTTGTTCCGTGATCTCCAAGGCTTTCATGATCAATTGCCTTGGTCGGTTATACATCCTTGTGGTGAGGAGTGCTGCCACGGCACCCTTGGCAAGGTCGTGACCACACCCCACTGCATCGAACGGTTCACCGGCAATCCCAACCTGCATATCGTCCTCTATCCTGTAAAGGACACCCCTCCATCCCACCAAGAAATCCCCACCCTCCTCACGTTCATTTTCTCTCTTGAGATAACCTCCGGTCTTGAGACACGTTCTAACCCCCTCAACGAAGTCGGTCACCATGTATGCATAGGGGTCCTTTTTCTCTGGGACCGGTGGAGGGACGAACTTGAATCTGAGGAGTTGACCCATCCGAAACGAGGTCGTAAACCCCATGACGAAATCTTTGTTGACGAACACCTTTGGGTCCGACCTGACGGTGAGGCTATACCACCCCCCGACTCCTGCCGAATCTCCTCCCATGTAAACCTTCCCACCACTGACAAGTCCAATGATGCAAGTCATTTGGACCACCCCTTTCTGACGTGTTTGGTTTTCCCCTCAGTCAGAGGTGGACCCTTGGCCTTTGCCCTCTTGAGTTTCTTCTGTGAGGACGATCCTGGGGGACTGATTTTTCTCTTTCCGGGTTTTCCAGGTCCCAGGACCGTTGGTTTGCCTGGTTTGATCTTCAGGAGTTTGGTCATCCTGGCAAGGGCAGTCCTCACACAGGTCTGACAGACAGACCCTTTGACCGGACGGTGGATGTTGACCCGGATGATTCTCTTTCTTCCACAGGTGGTCCTGGTGTCTTTACAGTCTGGAGTGTTGGGGTCAATGAGGTGAAGTTTTTTTCCGTGTTTGGTAGTGGCAACTCTCACAGGACCATCATAAACCTATTTCTCCGATTCCACAACCGCAATTCCAATAGAAATTTGAGATTCTTTTGCCTCAAGTTCCTCCCCTGCCTTGGCACTCAATCTCAACAGGATGGTTGGTTTGTCTGTGAACCCACCTTCCTTGATTTTAACCTTGATTTTTCTCTTGCCTGGGTCACTGTTGTTGGTGATCCATATCTCCTGTCCTGGTTGGAACCTGAGTGCCGGTGAATCCTCATTGATCACGGCATAAACCTCATCCATTCCAGTGGTCTGGATCTTGGCAGCACCCCAGATCATTTTAAGGTAGGAGAGATCTGCTTTCAGTACTTCATACTGTGCCTGATGCCTTTCCTCTGCCTCAACCAGTGTCTTGATTGCCTCTGCATTCTCCACCGGCAAGGTCCATGCCCTGGCCTTGACCTCTGCCCCGTAGACCCACCACCCCCAAATGATCACGGCAGGGAGGACCACCACCCAACCAATCACCCTGGTCCAGATTGACGTCATGAGTTTATCGCAAAACCATTTTCCTAGTGGCATGGCTCACCTCCTCATTTTCCACGATAGATCACGGGACCTGATGGGATAGACTCCATTCCAAAGTCATTCACTGCCCTGACCCAATAGAATTTGGGTCCAACTTCATTAGGGTTCACATCCTGATATTCTGAGATGGTGACCAGGGCAACCACGTTGCCCATCACATCGTCTGAACTTGACTTGAAAATATTATAGACGTTGACGCGCTCCATGACGGGATTGTCATCCCAATCCAATCTCAGATCGGCAGACAATTCCTCACCCCGGAATCCTCCAGGTGCAGACGGGCGTCCTAGTCCAACCCAAAAAACCTCCCTCTCCACTGAAAACACCGACTCAAGATCTGATGTATTAGCTGCCGTTGCTGCATAGTAATAAGCCCTGTCAAACTCCACATTTTCATCAATGAATCTTGGGGTGGTGAGTGACGGTCCTTGGGGAATCGCCGGAGAAATCTTGGAAAACGTCGGACAGGTGGAAGGTTCAGGAACAGGGTTGCTGCAAGTCACATCAGACCTGAAAATAAAATACCTGTCCACGTCAGGTTCCGGGTTGGTGTCCCACCAAAGTGGTGTGCAGGCTTTCGACTGATCGGGACATTCAGATCTAATCTGGGCCTGGGCAAAACCAGTGAACACCAGAAAGACTATGACTTGGACCGTTTGTCTCATCTGTCTCCTCCTCATCCTTCTCCGTTTCCTCTTTGCCTTGTTCCTCTTGTCCCTCTCATCTTTGGCTTTCTTTTTTTCCTCATCCTCAATCATCAGTCTGCGTGCCTGACGAACCCACCCAATGGTCATGACATAACCCTTTGACTGTGCTGACCTGGGGACCCGGAACCGGAGTCCTCCAGAGATTGAATGTCTGCCGTTGAACAGACCCTTGGAGACTCCTGGGATTCTCCTCCCAGAGAGGTGACGTTGTTCCTCATGGAACTCTTTGTGTTTTGGGATCTTAACTGTGAATGGACGTCTCTTGACCAGGACCAACTCACCCACGTCAATCAACTGAAAGGCAATTTTCCTGGAGATCTTTGTGGACTGTCCGTCATCCAACTGCAAACAGGCAGAACGTCTGGACACACCAACCCTCTGTCACTTTCGGACCTCTGCCCCATCCCTGGACATCCTGGACGGGGGGACCCAATCCCGGTTGGTCCAAAAAAAAGGGACAACCACTCACGGTTGTCCCTTTCGGGTTTGAACCTGTTGCGTCTTGGACAGGTCAGGTGGTTTCTTTTTGGGACGTCCTCCCTTTCTGCCATTCCTCCTGGAAGTCCTGGCTTTCTTTGCGGAGGTCACTGACCCTGCCCGTTTGCCAGTGTAACTGTAAATCAGGGAATCTGCAATCACCTCTCTGCAATTCGGGCAACAGAGGGGGTCAATGTTTGGTTTCATCTTTTCTCCCCATGACATTCTCGCACACTTTCCTGATCTCCGTCACTGCGTAGAGATATGCATCCACCCGTCCCTTGGCAACCCAGGCTTTCTCAATCAGTGTCTCACCATCATCCGGTTCCGGGAATGACCCCAGACGGTTGTGTTGTTGGATCTTTATTATTGCATCACCCAGGTCATCACGGGATTCTCCTGCCCGTTTCATCAGGTTTATGATCACCTGACCCAACTCCTGGGACAGGTCCACCAGGATGGTTGCAACTGATGTCATCTTTTCCTGTTGGACAAGGATCTGGTCAGTCATGTGGGTCAGGAAATCCTCCAGGGTTTTTCTCTCTTTCTCTTTCACTTGTCACCTCCTCCAATGTTTTGCTTTGAGGATTCTGTCCCTGTGTTTCAAGTAATATCTCCGGTTGGCAGCATTCCTCTGGTCCCTCTCTGATGGGTACTTTTTGGCACGTTGATGAGACTCCTCACTGTTACATCGGAAATGCGAAAAGGAGACATTGTTCAAGTTGAAAAATGCACTACGGGGATAAGGTGAATCCATCCAGGAAACTTTGTGTTCAATAGAAAACTCCGCTATATCCTCAATCTCCTGATTGCACCGATAACATTTAGACCTCCCACATTCCTTGGCAAGTTCGAACAAAATCATCCTCATCAACCGATTTCGTGCAGCAGTAATTGACATTCCAAGTAATTGATCTCTTTTACTTTTCATCATCATCTCCAGGCCACAGTCTCACCCAAACCACCTTGAGGGGTTCACCCTTCCACCTGATGACGTCACCAGGTTTGAGATCCCCAACGTGGACCGTCTCCCCTGCCCTCTGGATGGAGGTGTCTTGGTACACCCCCAGGAATGCCTCACGTCCTGGTTTCTGTTTGTCTTTCCTCTCCAGGACGTGGACCTGGAACAGTTCCTTGGTCATCCAACCTCCGTCATCTTGGCAGCAGATTTTGTCTCTGCAAATGCCTGGTCCAGTAAATAATCCACCGTCCCACAAACGGACTTGACCATCAGGAGATTCCTGATGTGTTTCCTCTCAAAAGACATGAATGTCTCAGTCATCTGTTCCACAAACATGACATCATCTGCAAGTTCCCTCTCTCTTTCTCTCACCCAGGAGATCACCATCAGTGTCATCAAGGTTTTGAACATTGGGTTTTCCATTCCCTTTGTCCCCCTAGTTGTGGCAACAATCAACTGCTGCCCTGTTCTTGTTTTCTCTCCTTCTCCTCGATCCAATTCAAGACCACCTGGAGGGCAACCTGTTTGCCAAATGTTTCAGACCCCATAAGACGATCTTGCGCTTTGTAGTCCTCAATCATCCCCCTGATCTTGAACTTGATGTGGAACGAGGACAGTTTCAGGTGGTCAAGAAATTCCACCACCTCCTCGTTCCTCAAACAGATCCCACCAGGATTGGTGATGAGTCCTCCGTTCACCCACACCGACAGACGAGAGTGAACCGGATTTTCATCCGTGACTTTTGCAGTGATTCTCATTCTCTTTTTCCTCCTCTTTAACAGTCGTTGACTTGGAACTGATCGGCACTCAACCTTGCCCTCTCATCGGCAAAACCAGGCTCATGGTGGACCCTGATCGGTGTGGTGCAGAATCCGACCACAATCTCAGTTCCACATCCTCGACACTTCCAGAGATCCCCCACCCAGATCTTATAGGGTTTCCAATGTTCTGGTTCCAGAGTTCCTGGTTGAGCATCGTGTGGGTCGGGCAATCCCTCGGTGAAATTAAAACCATTTTTCTCGGCCTTGAAAAATCTCTGACAGGGAACACAGATCGGTTTCATAATCGTTTGTCCCCTCTCCACTCTCTGAACAGTGCAATCAGGGTTGCTGCCTGTGCCTGTTTCTGTTCATTAGTTTCACCTGGGAGATTCTTCATTGCCCAATCCCACATGAACGTGTCATGGATTGCTGCCTCACAATTTTCCAAGATGTCCAGGGCAAGGTCCCTCCCCTCCTCAACGGTCAATGTCATGGGGTGAGAACTCTCCCTCCAGGTGATGTTGATCTTGGGTTCCCCGTCTTTGAAACCAATGATGGACTCACAAAGAACCTGCATCTGTTCTCCCCTCTTTTTTGTGCAATTCATCAGGGTGCCATTGCAGGATGTACCGTGTGAGATTCATGAAGTCTTCTCCCTGATCGTCTTTGATGTAATGCATTCCCTTCATCAGATAACCACACTTACAACAATGACCCTCACCATGCGCCAATCCCCACTGAAAGGTCCCAATGATCCCGTCAATACGTTCCCCGCAGGCAACACATTTGTGTGATCCAGATGCAGGACTTCCGTTTTCACACTCTGTGAACTTCGGGCAGACAAATAAACTAAAATACTTGTCCATGATTCTGCGTCCTTCTGCCTCATCTTTGCCTGACACGTCGATCCCAACCGTCTCACAACTTGCCCTTGGTAAATCCTCACCCTTCAATTTCTCCAGGGATTTTTTGATCATGTGGTCACCTCTTTGGACAGTCTGTCTGCCCCTTCTCTGACCCATCTTTCCACAATGGCATTGTGACGTTTGACCTTGCCGGTTGCATACCTGAACAGGGTGGTGTGGGACGGACCCTCCTCACCCATCACCCTGTGCATCTCCCGGCACATCTTCTCCCAGGACCAGTCTGTTTTTTTCTTGAGTCTATTCAGTTGGGTTTTAATCTGCATCTTTTGACTCCCTTCTCTTTTTGATCCACTTATTGATCTGTTCGCCAGTGATGACAAACCTGTTTTCTTGGACCCCGGCAATGAACTCCCACTTGAAATCTTGGTAACAGGTCCCGGCATTTTTCAGGGCAAACATCGACAATCCCTGTTTTTCAAAAAAATCAACCATGATACTGAGGGCAAGGTCAGAAGGACCTGACCCACCATACCCCCACTGAAATCCATCCGGGGAATGTCTGGAAATATGCCTGAGACTCTTTGAACCCTCTGGAGTGGTCACTACCACAGACACCACATGACCCACTCTGATTCCCGTGTAAGTGATCATGGCAATTCCTCCTCTCTGATCGGTTCATAGGCATCTGCCGAATATCTGATTGGTTTGAGTCCACCCCTGATCCTCTCAGGGTTTACCCTTTCAATACACCCACGGCAGATGGGTTCCTTGACGCCGTTGATCCTGACGGACGGGACCGTCAATGGGTTGTAGAAAAAAGACAGATGGCAGGCAGCACACAGTGAAAAGACAAAACAGAACCCCATCATTGACCTCCCTTCTTTGCGTCATTGAATCCCCTATCCCAGGAGTCACAGAGTTCCCTGGTGAGGAACAAGGTGAAATGGCAGTTGATCCCGTCAGGACCATCCTGGTGGTAACTCCTGCCCATTTCAAAGGCATGGTCCAACTCAGATTTCCCCTCCAGGTTTCTGACCATCCTCTGTTTCTCAACCGTGGTCCTGCCCACAAAATCTGCCAGGTTCTCCAATGCCTCAATCCCTGACTGTTTCAGTTTCTCAGGCAGATCCATCCTTGCCCTCCTCCTCTTTCTCAAGTTCATGGAGTTTCTTTTCAATGGTGAACTTGGTGAACCCCCAGATGCCCTCACGGTCCTGTCTCTCAATCTCTTTGTTTGTCTCTGGTGCCATGAGTCTATCCTTGACCCAATCCTCACCAGGCATCTCAATCCATGCCTTGACTTTCTCAGGGGACCCCCAACACACACCAGGGATCTGGTTGTGACAATAGGAAACAATCTGGTGCATGGTCTTTTGATTGTCGGCGTCTGCCCTGGCAAATGCCTCTCTGAGATTGTTGGAGAGGACTGCCGTGAGGAAATCACCTTTGGGTTCATGGAGGAGGGCATGACGGTTGATCCCCTCCACAATGTTCTGCCTGATCTGACCATAGTCCTGAAGGATTGCAGCATCATCCATGAGGTCATCCATTGACCCCTCCGTGACACTGATCCAAGTGAGGAGTCCAGTGAGAACATTCCCACGTTGGACGTCCTCCTCCTGGTTCAACCTGTTCAGAATTTCATCCTTGATTTTCTGGACGTTCATTCTTTTTCCTCCTGATGTTAAAGGGCCACATCTCCTGACCCGTGGTGACGTTTTGCCTGGACCATCCAGGCGTTTGACGGTCCCAGAATCAGGACCGCTTTCTGCTAAATAACAGGGCATTGACTTGTTTCCTTTCTGATCGGTTTGTCTCCCTGCCTGGGGTCCTGAGTGGACCCCCATTGCATTTGGTATAGTATAACCCATCTTGATGGATTATTCATCCTCAAAATTAGTCCCTCCCAAAACCAAGTGGGAGTTCTGCGGTCTCTGCCTCATCCAGGGTCCCACCAATGTTACCCTCCAGGTCAAAATCCAGGTTTGCCATTGCATCAAGTTTCTCTGCCACGGGTGACTGGTCCAGACCCTCTGGGAGGTTGTCCCTCCATTCCTGATATTCCTCCTGGAGTTCCCTCAGATCATCAAAGGCACCCTCCACCACAGAGAGTGCCTGACGTGCTGCCTCAACTGCCTTAACCCATCTCTTGGGTCTACTCATGATTTTCCCTCCTCACTTTCTGGGTTGTTCTCACCGGTCCCCTGGCAATAGTCACATGGGACCTCTGGGTCATCCCAGGTTGCCGTTGCAAACAGTCCGGTCCCCTGGCATGGAGAACACCTCACCTGGTCCTCATAATGGCGTCTCAAAATGTCAACAAGGTTCCAGGTCAGATCACCAAACTCTTTGCCGGTGGTCTGAATCTGCACACCGTCCAGGATGAGTTTGGCAACGATCAGGCCAGGGGTTCTTTTCTGGTAGGTCCCCACTGTCTGGACGGGAGTCATGCCCCCGTCCTCTTTCTCAACGCACCCAATGACTTCTTTGGTGTCTGCCTTGAAGATGACCCAATCCATCAATGTGTAAACCCTCCCCATTACTTCACCACCAGTTTGAAAAAGGTGAAAGGTTTGGTTGATGCCAGAACTCTCCCGGCATAGACCTTGCCAAGTTCACGGATGACCACATCTTTCCAGGAGACAGTCCGTCTTTCCATTGGTGTGAGTTTGGCAATCCTGGGACCGTTCTCAACCTTGACTCCACCGTTGAGGGAGTCAATCAGTTCACCCTTGAGTTCTTTCATCTCTGCATTCAGGGACTCAATCTGGTTGATCAGTGTGGCGTAATGTGCCAGGGTTTTTTGTGTGATTTTTCTCATTGGTTTTTCCTCTCAGTTGCGGAGGTCCTCTGGGAGAGGAACCCCTGGTTGTGGTTGGTTTTAGCTCACAGCAAGACTAATCAAATGGATCTGCCATGCACCATACAGAACAAAACCCAACATTAATATTAGGGCGAAGATTAAAGGTGTTAGTTTCATGCATCACCTCTCATCGTGTTGAACTGTCTCATTCCAAGGAAGGCAGCATAGTCAGTCTGGAGACTAACCAGGACCAGGGAGATGATCTCCTGCCCTTCACTCAGACCATAGTTGACCACGGAATTTCTTCCGGCATAGATGTCAGACATTCTGTCCTGAAATCTGGTGGTCATGTAGTCAGCAGGACCACTGATTAAACCGGTTTCATTGTTGTAAGAAAAGGAACCAACTTGACGGGATTTTTCAGTCATTGAATTGACCTCCTGTTTGGTTGCGATTGTTCTTGTTTCTTTCATCTATATACATTATCCCATTATCTTGGGTTACAAGGCAAGGAAAAACGGAATTATTTTGCCTCTACAACCCAGGCACAGCAAGGGTTACAGGATAGAGTGCATTTTTTTTGCTACAACAAAGGGGGTATGACCCTCTTTTGGGTCATTTTGGGATCAATCAGGTTGGACCCAATCGGGGGGTTCACCGGGGATGGAGAGACGGACAGTGGAAAATTTCCGGGTCAGGAACTCATCCCGGAGGTGGTTGATTATCCCTTGATCCTTGGCCTGGATCTCAACCCAGAAGTCCAGATCATTGGGGGTGTAAGAGTACAGGAGTTGAACCATGTCCAGTTCATTGCCGTGACGGACAACAACCCGGATGTGAACCTTTCCCCTGCCAAACCAGAGTGCCTGAATTGCCTCATTGAATTGGTCTGCCTGGTTGAAGTTCCTGGGGTCCTCAATGCTGATGATGCAGTGGTCAAGATACTGCAACCAATCATGGAACTCTCCGTCCCTGACATAGTGTCCAAACCTCATCCCTTTTGACCCTCCCAACTTGATCAGGTGTTCCATTGGACACTTGTCCAGGACCTCTGTTGGATCTCCCAGGAGGATCATGGTGTCAGGTTTCACGGCACCAAAAAGTTTGAGGACCTGGGGCAGGGTGGACTTGGGGAGTTCCGTGAGGGAGACACATCTCATTCCCAGGAGTGGGGGTTTGAACATGAAGAATGGACCGGAAATGTTTACCATTAGAAAAGGGGTGACCCCGGCAAGAGAGTCACCCCAGGCAGAAAGAAGTCAGAAGAAAAAAGCAATCCCTCCTGACCCATGCCCATCCTACCCAAACCCCGTGACCTTTTTGGCAACCTCTTGGAGTTCAGACAACATCCCCTCATCAACTTGGATCTCCTGGAGGATCTGGTGGTGGGTTGTCTGGATGTCCTTGACTCCCTTGCCGTTGAAGTTCACAACCACTTGACCCCGAAACCCAGACCCGTTGAGTCTCCACAATTCTGTCATCAGTTTCAGAAAATTCTCCACCAATCCTCCTGGTGGTCCACCTTAGCAGATCCACTTGGGACGATCCTCTTTTTAATTGCACCATCCTCCACTCAAACCAGGGGAACAGTTCTGCTGCCAGTTTCCACTTGACCTCACTGTCCTCACGGATGAACCCACCCTTGACCTCATCAAACCTCAGAAACCCGTCCGGGAGGATGACGGAAAAGTCTGGAGTATAGGTCACGATCTTGACCCCAGGTTTGGGGTTGGTCAGTTGGAATCTGATCTGTTCAAATTTCCAATCCAGGATTCTCCCCTGACGTTTCTCCACCTCCAGGAACCAGGCATATCTTTCCTCAGTCTTATTCATCCTTGAGATTCTGGAACTCCTCATCCGTCCACCCCATGATATCTTTCAACTGACTGTCAGACACATCCTCCCCAACCTGCTTTGGTGGTTCAGGTGGGATGTCCCTCATTGATCTCAGTTGGTGATAGGGGACCACATGGGCAGGACGTTCCTCATAGATCGTCTCACGTTGCAATGCCTTGAACCCCCACTCCCATCCGTGGATCAGATAGACCCCCATGCATCCGGTCACAGAAACATAAGGTTTGTTTCTGGATTTCAAGTCACTCTGTCTGAGGTGGAGTCCAGGGTTGGGTCTGAAACTATTCCTGACCTGGGTCCAGTTCCCAACGTCTCCACCTTTCTTGAACTTGTTGACCACGGCACCCCACTCAATCCCCATCCACTGTGCAACGGCAATCTCTGAACAACAACTCTCCACCTCCGTGGAGTGTTTCTTTTCTGGAGTCAGCATCAGTCCAGTCAGTTGGTCTTTGATGTTGAGGATTCTGGACTGAGACTGTCTCATTATTGCAATGATCATCCCGTGTTGCATGGAGTCTTTCAGTATTTCCTCAACCCAGGACTCCCATTCTCCGTGATTGAATCTCCATCTCCCCTGAGAGTCTTTCCTCAATCTGCCCTTGTGTCTCTTGATCACATCCCTGGTTGGTTCCGTGAACGGTTCCCACTGTCTGAATGCCTCAGAAACGTCCTCAAGTTCACTCATGGTTCTTGTGTAAACCATCCCAGGAAAAGACTGGTCCACCATCTCAACAGTTTCTCCTGGGTCCATTCATGATTTTCCCACCACCTTGTCTCTCCAACCTCATGGATGGAGTCTGTCCTCCCCAGGTGACAGTCCTCACACAGTGGGATCACTGCCCACTCATTGATGCCAATCCTCCTGGGCAACATTTCCCCTGTCTTGGGTGAGATCAGGAGTTTGATGTGTGCCAACTGAACGGGCCACACCTGGCATCCCAGGCAATTCTGTTGACTCATGAACTCATACCAACTCTTGATTGATTTCCCTTGAGACATGGGCATTCATCTCATCCAAAAAGTCTCCGGTGATCATTGGTTTCTCAATGAACACGTTGAGGAACTGGTCCTTGACCACCAACCGGTTTGCCAGGATATACGCTGCCCTGAGTCCCGTGAAATTGAGGTCATTGTCTGCATATATTGTCAGCATAAACGGACGTGGATCTGGGAGTTGAAACTTCTCCATGCCCGTTGCATTCATCACTGACCAACACGGGACCCCGGTCTGTTCCTTGACTGCAAGGGCAGTCTCAATCCCCTCTGAGATCCCCAGGTTTTCAATGTCCATCTTGAACAGTCTGATGGACCCACCAGAGATTGTCTTGACCAGTTTCCTTTGTTTCTTTTGTGCCTTGACCAGGGGAGACTTTTCCCACCTCCCTTTGATCTGTCCCAGGTGAGTGAGGTGAATCCCCACCATCTCATCCTTGGCATCTGTGATGGAGGCAACCATTGATGGAATCCGTTTGCCAGAGAACCCATCAAACACTCCCTTGTGAAATCTGAGGGTGGACGTTGCCTTGGACAGACCCCGGTTCATCAGATAGTAACACACCGGATCTCCCTTTTTGATCGGGACAGAATCTTTCCAGATCTTGTTGACTGCATTTTTCTCTGCCGTGTCTTTGGTTGAGTCCCAGGTGGTCATGGGTTTGATCCCGTTGCCCAGGATTTTCTCAATTTCTTTGCACACCTCTGCAAAGGTTTTGTTGAGGAACTTGGATGCCAGGTCAAACCCTGTCCCGTTCCCACACTGGTTGCACCACCAAAATCCTTGCCCCTCATGGTCAGTGAACCTGAACCGATCCGTCCCACCACAGAACGGACATGGTTGATGTTCCCCGTTGAGGATAGACTCCGGGACTCCCATTGTCATGAGGATGGATTTCCATCTGCCCTTGGTCTGTTCTTTCAACTTGTCACTGATCATCTGGTCTGGTGCCTTTCAAACTGACGGATGAGTGTGGAGATTTCTCCTCCTCTGGGGGTGCAGTAGTCACCGTCTCCGGTTCCAACTCTGCACACAAATGTTCCACAGGTTTCCCGTCACCGGGAGGTTCCCAGAACATCTTGAAATCCCCATCCCTTTGGTCATTGCCAACCCACAGTGGACTGTTCTCCTCTGCATCAATCCAGAGGTCATGTTTTTTCATCACACCCACTAAGTCCACCATGAAATCTCTGATCCGTTGAGTCTCAATTCTGGTCATGTCACCCCCTCTGACTCCTGATATTCATCCTCTGGGGATCGGGTCAATGCCTTGTCCCCCACCTCTGAGCAGAAGTGAAAAAAGTTGACCAGTTGTTTGGTGTGAGAGACTGGCAAGTCCTCCAGGATTGACTGTGCTGCAACCTCATCATCTTTCCAGAACTCATCCCACATCCACATGATGGTTCCCTTTGCTGAGTCTTTTGGGACCTTGAATTTTGTGGTCATTTTGCTGCCCTCTCTGCTGCCTTTGCCTTGCCCTTGGCATACCTGATCTGGAGGTATCGGACATAGGACCTGACCTCTGGTCCTGCCGGTTCCATTTCTAATCCCTCCATGCTATCAGGCCACATCTTGAATTTCTTTCTGAACGTGTGTCCAACCCACCCTCTGGAATATCCTTTTTCATGGCAGATCCACTGGAGTTGCTGGAACCAAGCTTTCCTCATCCGTCTGGAATACTGGAACTCAATCTCTTTGTTGACCTCCACAAGTTGACCCTTGATCCAGTGATATTCCTGACCCTTGATCTTGGGTTTCCATCCACACTCAGGACACTCTGCCAAGGACCGGAAAACAAACTGACACTCAGGACAGGTGATGGGTTTTGGTTCTTTTTTCTTGGTGTCCTGGAGTCTTTCCTGGATCTTCCTTCTGGCATCCAAGTCCCACGGGATCTCACCATCAACAAACCCATGAGTGTAAACTGACCCTGAGTGGTCCACCAGGAGACAGTCAGTTTTATTCACCCAAGGACGGAGAGTTCTCCCACACATCTGGAGGTACAGTCCAATGGACTTGGTGGGTCTTGCCAGAATACAGCAGGACACGGGTGGGCAGTCCCATCCCTCAGTCAGGACCATGCAGTTGGACACCACCTGGAGGTTTCCCTTCCACAAATCGGAGAGGATCACCTCTCTCTCATGGTGTGGTGTGTTCCCGTCAATGTGTGCTGCCTGGACCCCGGCTTTTTGGAACTCCTCCGTGATGTGGATGGAATGTTTGACCCCGGTTGCAAAAACCACCGTCTGTTTCCCGTCTGCAATCCTCCCCCAATTCTCAACAATATTGCCAATGAGTGGGGTCTTGTCCATCCTCTCCTCAAGTTCCTTTTCTACATAGTCACCCATCCTGGTGTGAACTCCATCCAGGTCCGGTGAGGAGGGTGCAAAATATCTGATGGGAACCAGGAACCCCTGACTGGTCAACTCACGGATTGAGGGACAGGTGATCATGTCCTGGTAGACCTCACCCAATCCCCGTCCGTCACCTCTGACCGGCGTTGCAGTCATCCCCAGGACCACCGTGGTGGGTGACACCTCAAGGAAATAGTTGATCAGGTGGAGATATGACTTGGAGAGGGACCGGTGACATTCATCAATGACCAGGAGGTCAACCGGGGGGAGTGGCATTTTCTTTGCCTTGACTGCCCTGGTCCAGATGGTCTGAACAGATCCCACCTGGACGTTCTCCACCATTGCCCGTTTCCTCCCTGCCATGATGATCCCGTGGTTGACCCCAAACCTGTCCAACTTATCTGAACACTGATCAATCAACTCCCTCCGGTGTGCCAGGAATAGTACATACTTGCCCTTATAGACTGCTGACTTGATGATCTCTGATGCAATGATAGTCTTGCCCGATCCTGTTCCTGCCTGGAGGAGGAGACGCCTATTTCCCATCCTGAATGACTCTCTCAGATCCTCGACTGCCTGGGTCTGGTAGGGTCTGAGAATGATCTCCTCATCAGGGAGGAGTTGAGACATTAAAGTTCTCACTGCCAGTCCTCCGGGACCATGATGTTGTTCTCCACCATCCACCCAATGGTGTTTTCTCTGACCACCTCCTGGATGGGACCCTCTGGGATCTTGTCTCTGACCACTGATGGGAATGAATTATAAACCGATGGAGTCCAGTTGTTATACCTCAAAAAATTGTAAAAATAGATGGTGATCCCTGCCTTGTCTTGGATGTCCACAATGCCCCGTTTCTTGATTGACTTGAGGCATTTGGTGATGTGTTTCTGTGTGATCTTTGGGAGTTCCGGTGTGAGAAAATTCCTGCCCCGGTCTGCATTCAGGAGAGTACAGATTGACAGGAGGTCCGTGGTGATTGCACCAATGGTTGTCATCTCCTCTCTCAACTGGAGGTGGAGGAGGATCAATTTCTCCAACCAGTGACACTCTCTGATCCTCTTGTCATACCAAAACTTGGTGTGGATATATCTCTTTCTCACTGTCCGTCCTCCTCCAAACATCATCTGATGTTGAGACGTTCTGCAATTTCAACGTCAAAGTCCTCAACCTCCCACTGCCCAATCTCCGTTGGAATGAGTCCTCTGGACTTGAGAGATTTTCTGACCTCCATCTTGTCCAGTTCCCATTTTTCTGGGATGTGCCTCAACAGGTTGTCCTCCAACAATGTCAGGTCAATCCCATCCTTGAGTGTGATCCGGGGTGGTTTCTTTGCCAGGGAAACAGTCCAGGGTCCCGTGATGATTTTCCTCTGACCTTTGAGTCCCATCTCAGTGACCAGTTGAATCCTTGCCCTGGATGCTTTATCCGTCTTTGCCTTGGACTCCATCACCATCCTCGATGCCTCGGTCTTGAGTCCTTCTGCCATTGCCTCCATCCGTTTAATGAACCTAACCCTGGACTCCACGGTCTTAGGCCAATCATCACCGTGACGCCGGTTATATTCTGCCTCAATCTCTGGGGTTAATTCCCCACCGTTCTCCTCCAACAACATCTCAATGTCCATTGGTGGTTCTTGGATTTTGATTTCCTCATTCATCTTTGCTCACCTCCACAATCCAGGCAACGACACACCCCCAGAAAAACACTGCCCACCAGAGATAGTCTTGGTTGATCAACCACACACCGATCCAGGCAACACCAGTGATGAAACCTGAGATGATGCAACTAAAAACAGCAAGGTATAAAAGGTCACTAGGTCTACGGGGTTTCAAAAAGGAACCTCATCATCACTCTCTAGGGGTGTCTTCTTAGAACTCTTGTTATTAGACTTTTCCACCCTAAGTTCTGTCTGACGTTTGCACTCCACCAGGATTCTTTTGGCAGATCCTTCAGTCCCACCCTCCTCAATGATCTTTCCCAAGACCTTGACCAGTTGTTCAGTGAATTTCTCTGCGTTTTTGGAATACCTTTTCAGGACATCCAACTGGTCCGTGGTCATCATGTCCGGGGTGTTGGCATCCTGAATCTGAGGGGTCTGGGTTTTATTATTTACTGACTCTTTTTTCTTTCTACCTTTGGGTAGTGTGGTTGAGGATGGGTCATCATCCCTCTCAGGATCGTCCCCGGTGGACACTAAGAAAGTCTTGTATAGAAAGTATTTTGTGGCACCCGTCATTGCCTTATAGAGTGCCTTGTCTGGGTGTTTTGGGTCCGTCCCCTCACCTGGGCATAGGGTGGACATCCGATTCCCGTCACAGTCCATGAGAGTGAATTTGCACCACACCCTAGTCCAGGTCCCCCGGTCATCACCTAGTGCCATGTCCTCAATTTTGACTGCACCAAACACCAGGGAGATTCCCCACTTTGCCAAGAGGGGACGGATCTGTTCCGTTAGGGTGTCCTCCCTCACATAGTGATAATTGAAATGGGCATTGAATCCCTCTTTGGGAATAGTGTGGATCTCACCCATAACCTTTGAAAGTTTCCACCCCATCGTGGTTGGGTCACCTTTATGTGAGTTGACCGGAACCAGTTCCGTGTCCTTGGGAAGGATCACTGGTTTTTTGTTGTCCTTGGACTCAATAGGTGGGGTCTTTGCTTTTTCTTTCTTCTGCTGTGGTGTTGCCATATCAGATCCTCCATGCTATTTTGGGAGGTGATGGAACGGGGGTGACCCCGTGAATCATCTCCCAGGTGGTTTTTTCCATTTACTTGTTCCTCTCAAGAGAGGGGTCCACTCTCACTATCTGGACCCCTCTCATTTCCTTTCCCAAAACTCACCACGAACGTTGCCCCTGTCCTTGGGACAATCGGGTGACGCCTGGGTGTGTTGTTCCTCCATCTCAGTGACCATCCGGTCAGACCTGGACCGTCCGGGCAGGGCAATGAGTCCACTTGCACCACAGGTTTTGCAGAACCACCAGAATCGGACAACATCACTGACTGGTTTGGCAGGGTCCACTTTCATCTTTTGGGATTTTGGAGGGACAACCTCTAGGGTTGGTTTTTTTCTGCCGGTTTGCCTGGGGTCCACTCAACACCCTTCTCTGCCTAGAAAATGCCAGGTCCCATTGGACACACCCTAACTGTCATCTGTTTTGGTCCGTGAAAGATCCGTCTCAGACAAGAGGTCAAGTTGTTGGGACCTGGCAACTCAAGTTCATTTTTTCAATTCCTTTGGTGGGAGTGGACTGTGAGAGTCCACTCCCGTGGTGAGGTTCCCCCATACAACATCCCCTTGAAAGGAATAGGGAGATGTCACCCCGGATCACTCACCAGACTGATTGACCTGTCCGGGCTTTCCCGGCGTCCGTGTTGACAGTCTGATTGCATCAGTCTTTCCCATCTCGTTAATGTCCTCTAGTGTGACCTTGTGCCAACGGGGGAGAGAATGGAGACAAGAACCCCCGTCTGACTCCCCCTGGCTACCCACTCCCAACACACAGAGGAGGTGATCAGACCACCTATAACAACCCGTGGGAGAGGGGAGATCAAATTCCCAGGTTGATTGGAACATTCCCACGGCGAGTGAAAACAAACCCCCCGTGGGTCACCTATGAAGTCAGAGGGACAAACCTCTGAGGGGAAACATTCCCCACCCCGTCAACCTGGGAAACTCTGTTTTGGTTTTGCGTTCCTCTCTCACAGTAGGAACAGTCTATAATCCGGGGAGGAAAAAAACAACAGAAAATTTTCAGTCAGTTCTGAGGTCCAACTCTTTCATCTAATATCTCAGTCCTGGTAGGTTCTTTCTTTCTTCCAACTTCTTCTTCTTCTTCTTCTTCTTCTTCTTCTTACCAGGGCACGTCACCCACAGGGAGGGTGTCCCACAGGGGGGTGTCCTGTAGGGAGGGTGATCCACAGGAGGGGTGTTTCGTGGGGAGGGTCCCCTGTGGGGAGGGTCCCCTGTAGGGAGGGTGACCCGTGGGGGACCCCCTGCCAAAAGGGACTGAATCCGGGTCTATCCTGGGTCCGAAAAGGGGTGCGTAATCCAGCCAACCCGTGTCCGAAATGGGACCAGTTCTTGACCTGTCCTGCCTGTTCTGGGACAGGGAGTCTGCCCTCCCAGGAAAGAACCTTGTGCGCCGGTCCACGGACCCTGCCTGTCAATTATAATTGACAAACTTGTCAAGACTTTTGAATTATTCTTGACAAGACTTTTCCGTTGACATTGGGACTGGAGTGTGGGTCATGTAACAGGGGCATGACCGTGATTGGGTGATCCCCCTGAGAGGATCTTGTCTGATTGTTTGGGATGTGATCCGGGATGGATCAGGGTAGGACGTTTGTGAGGAATTGTGCCACTGTCATCACTGCTAAGATTCCACTCACGATCCAGATTGCCTTGAGGACCAGGGACCTGAGTGCCTTGTTCTCTTTGTTGTTCCCCTCTATCTTACGGTTCATGTCCTGGGCAATGTTGCTCAGTGTTCCTGCCACTGGTTTCCGTTCCAGTTCTCCGATCCGATCATCCACGAACTTGATCCACTCAGTGAACGGTTTCCCAAAGACCTTGATGGGAAAGTCTGATCTGATGATCTTTTCCAGTGAGTGGAGACGGTCCTCATGTTTCTTGAGGGTGGGACGGTTGTCATTCATTTCCTTGGTGAGCATCCGGTCCCGTGTCTGGAGGTCCCTGACCTTTGTCTCAATGTCTTTCACCCAGATGGGGGTTGTTTTCTTTTCCAGTTTCCTGAGACGGTCATCAAACTCCAGGACGGTTGCAGCAGGGTCCGGGATCTGTTCCAGGTGTTGGACCCGTTTCTCCAGGGCAGTGGTCACATCAGAGGCAGGTTCCGGGATCTGTTCCAATTTCTGGACCCGTTCCTCAATCATCTTGATGAACACCTTGAAAGATTCTGCTGACGGTCTGTCCCAGAGGGTCTTGACTCTGGCATCCAGGGTCTTTCCCTCCTCCGGTGTCCAGGACCCACGGTGTTCCAGTTTGAGGACCCGTTCTTTGAGACTGGTCATGACCTTATCTACCTGGGCAGCAAACCCAGAAAGGAACCCATTGGGTCCCGGCATCACCATGACCGTTTCAATGTTCTGCAACTTGTTCTCAACGATCTGTCTCCAGGCAGAGAGAACCTGGTTGTCTCCAACTTTCTCTCCTGGGATCTGGAGGACTGCCTCAATGTTGTCCAGTCTGTCAATCAGAGAGGCATCAACCTCCTGGACTGCAAGATCCTCACCGTTGGTCCGTTGGGTTGATTTCTTCTTTTCCAGTTTCCCAATCCTTTCCTCAACTGCCCCAAACCGTTTCTTGAGTTCCCGTGTCATTGGCATCAGGATTCAGCAGGATTTTCAGGGTTGGGATTGTCGGCGTCTGGGTCCTCTGGTCCTGCTGCAACATCAGCCTCAAGACTTTCTCCCTCCGGGGAGTCCACCTCCTCTGGGATCGGACCTGGGTTGGTGACATCTGCCGGTGGTCCCTCCGTTGCCGGTTCCCCGGACGGTGGGAGATGGGAGTGGTGTCTGATCGTCCTCCAGTCCAACGGGGTCCCATTCTCCTCCTGGTGGAGGTCATCTATTGCCTTGGCAGCATCCAGGATGAAACTGGTGGTGTCCAGGATCTCACCTCCTGCTGCATTGGTGACGTGTGCCTTGCCAATGTTCACCCCTGCCTGTAGTAAGATCAACAAAAATGGATTCATGGGGACCCCCTTGTGAAAAATGAAGTGATCGTCCGGTCCAGATCCAACAACAGGTCCTCCAGTTCTTGACCCGTCATCTGTTCACCATCCATGCCGATCAATGGGGCATACTTTTCAAAAGACTTGAGTGCCAATTCATGGGCATCAATCAGACCGTTGACAATCGGACGCATGAACTCAGGGAGGGTCCCTGCCTCATTGCTTTTCTCTGCCTCTGTGATCAGACGGTCTGAAACCTTCAAGGCATTATAGGCTTTCTCCTCCAGGGGAGTCCGGGCGTTGGGACGGTAGATTGTGAGGGGATTCCTCCCTGCACACCCCATCAGCAAAACCAGAATCAGAAACGGTGTGATCATCCCTGCAATGGCAGGGATCCACTCAAACGGTGGAACACAATGGGCCTGTCTTTTCATGACTTCCCTTCCATAATTTTCACCCTTCAAACTCTGGAATGAACTCAACAACTTTGTGAAATTCCCACTCAGGTTTTGTGTCCCTGGCGTGGAGCCCCCGTGTGCATTCTTGGCACATTGTGGGACCGTCACTCCAGGCAACCCCTTGTTTGGGACAGTGATCACAGTGGGTGCATTTGCATTTGAGAAGATTGGTTTCACTCATAAACCACCCCATGTCATACTATTGACCCCTGTCACAAAACCCTGCCACGGGAATCCTCAAGGTCCGTTTTTCTTGCAATCCCTATCATATCACCACATCCTGAGATTGTCCTGGATTCTGATCATGGTGTCATCCTGTTGGATCATCCTCACAATGGGAGGATAAATTCTGGCATAGGCATTCCTGGACTGACCAATGTTGTCTCCACCTGGGTTGATGGTGTTGATGGTTGCATTGTCCCCCACCAGGATGCATCCCTCTGTGTGTCCTGAGTTGACTCCGGGGTGGAGATAGATCCATTTGAAATTTGGGACCCGTCTCAACCAGATCATCCCGTGTTGGTGCCACTCCCACCGATCAGAATATATCTTGTGGAGTCTCCCTGCCTTTCTCAGTTCAAGTTTGTATTCACCCTCTGGGATTCTTGTCTCACCCATCACCTTGACTGCCCTGAACTCATCCTCCAGGGTGAAACACTTGCATCTCCCATCCCAGAACAGGTGTCCAAGGGTGTCCTCTTTTGATTCTGAGAAACGGGCCAGTGTCAATCTGTGCATCAGTTCATTTCAGCTTTCGATCTTCTGTTGAGTGCCTGTTCCACCCAAGTTGCCCACCGGCAGTTCCCTGGTTTATAATTCCCGTTATTGTCGATCCGATCCAAAGTCAGACCTGGTGGTGCCTCCCCCATATCTGCCAGGAAATTCTCGAAAGAATCCATCCACCTTTTGCAGACCAAAATCCCTCGTCCACCGTACCACTTGAAATTCTCCGATGTTTTATTGAGGCACCTGAATTTCATGGAACTCCAGGCACGGTAGGTCCTGGAAAGTGTGGGACCGGAACGATACCCGTGGGTCCTGGCATTCGTATTGTTTCTGCGGAGGCACCCACAACTCTTGGTGTGTCCCATCGTCAGGTTGCCTTGGAAAACGGTCGTCGTCTTTCCACATTCACAGGTACATTCCCAACGAGAGGGATTGGCAGACTCGACCTTCTTGATGACGGTCAATCTCCCAAATTTTCTACCTTCAAGTTCGAGTCTTTTCATCAATTCAGGAACGTCAGGACATAATTAGTCTGTACGACTGATGCAACCGTCTTGGTGATCACCAACCAGGCATCACCGTCTGACGTGTAGGCAGTATGACCCGTTGAGTCCTCACCGTCCAGTGAAATTTCATCTGCATCCACTACGGAGATAATGAACTCCCGATCATTGACCTCCGTCATTCCCACCACGTTGTCAATGTGCAGTTCATCCCCTGCAACCAATCCGTGGGCAGCAGAGAACGTCACCACGGCAGGGTTGGCCTGGGTGATGTCGGTGATGGTGAGTTTCTTAAACAGGGCATGGGTCACCAGGTTCCCGTTGTCAAACTTCAAACCAAGTTCTGACAGGACCCCGTTTGCCTCTAATGACAACCAGGTGACCTGTGCCTTGACCGTGGACAGACCGGTGGAGTCCGGTGTGATCAAGGCATCATCCCATGAGTCTATTGCCTTTAATTCCAGTTCTGAGGTCAGGATGGTGTCACTGTCTGTTGGGACAGTCAGTCCAATCCCCACGGCAATGTCTGAGATCTGACGGACTGATCCCTGGATCGTCCTCCATCTCTTGATCAGTTCCTCCTGGGCCAAGTCAATGATGACGTTGGGTCCCGTGATCAACCTGGAGGATGGAATCCAAAGGTCCCCCTCTTTCGAGAACTGTGATCCCTCCAGTGCCGTGAATGTCTTACCTGGGGTGAGATCAATCAAGTGCCTAGGCACAATCTTGAATCTCTGGATCTCAAACCCCCACCCAACCTGTGCCGTGTCTTTCATATATTTCCTCTTATTCAATCAATCTGATTCCTAAATCAAAATTCTGGACCACTGAAGCGGGACTCCTGACCCTTGCAGAAACCCTGACTCCCTTCTCAAAGACAAATGGGAAACTGGTGGTGATGTGTCCCATTCCTGCATTCCCTGTCCCCCCACTATATGCCCCACCAAGATCTTGAGGGAGATCCACCTCCTCCCCCACCTTCCCCGTGGCAATATCAACCCTGGCAAGGGGGGACCCACTTCCCCCATTCTGTTGACCAAAGTGACTCATGAACCAGGTGGATCTCCTCACCGTTGAGGCAATCAATTCCACATAGGTCATCGGTTCCACGTCAAAAGCATTGGAGGAGATAGTAATAATTGGAGATGACTCACTTGGAATTGGCATCAGAAAATCACTGCCCCCACGTCATAGGCAAGAATGGATGACACTTGATCCTTAACCCTGATTGAAATCTTTGATCCTGCTGCCCAACTCACGGGCATATTATAAACACAGGCTTTCGCATGATAACTGGTTTCAGGTTTTTTCTGGAAATGCAACTCTCCCCAATCCACCACTTCGGGATCTTCACTGGCAAGATCAAACCTTGCCTGTGGAGACAGACTCCCCGTTGATTGGTAGAACATGAGACACAACCAGGTCCGATTGGCAGCCAGTGATGGGAACATTGTGACGTAGGACCCAAAGGCACCCGCAGTGACGGGAGAAGAAACCCCTGCCTGGACGGAGAATGATTCTGAGGAGGTTGGGAGAATCGTGGACAATGGAATTGTTGAGAGGGTCACCACGGCAAAATAGTCTCTGATCGCTGCATCCCCGTCCTTGATCCTGATCCACAACCTGGTCCCTGCATCAATGGGCATTGGGAAAGAGAAAACTGTGTTGACCAATCCCGTTCCCGCACTCGCCGTCCACTTAGCAAACTGATCCTGGATGACATCATCTACCTGTGACCCTGGCACCCCTGTCCCAATGTCAAATTTTGAGTTGGGTCCAGACACCGTGTGGATCAGACTCACCAACATCCACTTGGTGTTTTTGAATGTGGAGAAAAACAACTCCTCCCAATCCCCGTCCGTGTCTGCTGTGACTGCTGATGAGACAGTCACGATTGCTGACGAGTCTGCCTGTCTTGCCATGTTTCACCCGTTGACGTGGACTAGGATCTCACTGAGCCTTGCAAGTGAGTCGGTGTCCTTTGATCTTGCTGAAATCCTTGAACCTGATGGAATCCTGAATGGGAAAGAGATGTCCTCTTGAACAGATCCACCCGCACCATCCACCTGGAGTCTATACAACATTTCGTCCACAAAGTTGACCTCTTGGTCCACCGACCCTATTGCCAAATCAAACAACTCGAAAAGAGACACCCCCTGAGATCCACGGATCTGAACCACAACCCAGGTTCCCAGATCGTCCGTTGAGGAAATCAATTCTTCGTAGTCACCATACGTCCCAGACCCCACACCAGAGGTCAGGACCGCCCATTCAGACGCCTGTGATCTGGTCCTCTCAAGAGGTGTGACCCTTGCAACTGCGTGAACCTTCAACTGTTTGTTGTTGGTGTTGAATTCTGTCTTGTGAATCAGAAACTCAGTGTTTTCATAACCCTGCCCTGACGGGTCCGGTCCTGAATAGGAGGTGATGCCAATGAGTTTGCCCAACTCAATGTCTTGGGTCCGTCTGTGACCTGGAACGGTCATGACAATCCTGAAACTTTTACTATTGGTAAATTGCAGGTAGTCCCTGGCAGCTTTGTCTGCAACAAGATCATCCCTCACAAAGAACAGTTTGAGGTCCTTTGTTTCCCTACGTCCCAGGATGTCAATTTCTTGAGGGTCATCAACTGTCAGTTGAGAGTTCCAGGATTGGTCAGAATAGGTCCTAAAATACTGGAGATTGATGTCATTGATGATGGGACGTGCCAGGGCATGGGTTTCCGTTTTCCGGTAGATGTCCTGGACATCATCCAGGACCGGTCTGTTGGGGTCAGTGTCCCCAATATATCTAGGGGTCAGTTTCCCATCCTTGTTGGAAAACAGGAAAAAGTTAAATGACGTTAGAATCCTCGTGATCGCCTCTCTGTGAGTCATCCGTTGGGCAATGGCACCATCACAGAGAAGTCCTGGTGCGGCCCCTCCTGTGATCACTGCATCCACAATCTGAGCCTGGGCAGTGAACTCTGGTGCGTCCAGGTCCTCAAAGGGGTCCTTCCTGGCAATCCTGATGAGATATGCCCTCAAAACCTCGATGGGATTCCTAATCACGGTCCCGTCTTTTGTCCCGTCATCCGTCATCCCTTCACCATCAAACCTCAATTCATAGTTGTCAGACCTTGCTGATCCAAAGACTGCCTGGGTGAAAATAAAGTCCACCCCATCAATGGTCTTTGCAACCTCAACGATGGAGAACCCTCCAGTGATTTCCGTGAACGTAGTATCTGAGAGTTCCTTTTTGAACAGTTTGATGGGTCCGTGGGGGATGGGGTGTTGGGCCAGGTTGAAAGTTGTGGAGTCCAACCGGACTGCGTTGATTGCACCAGGTGTGTCCAGTCCCGTGGAATCCACGATCCCAAACACAATGGGACTGAAGATTTCAGACTCCTCAAACCGTCCCTCAGATCTTCCCAAAAGGTTCTTTGCCCAGAACGGATCTGCAATAAAATTGTCTCTGGTCAAAAGGTTTGGAGAGAGTTCATTCATGAACTGGAATGAGATGTCCCTGAGAAACAACCTTGCCTGTCCTGGGGGAAATGTGACGTGAGTGATCACTCCGCTATAGGCAACCTGAAACACTGACTCACTTGCACCCTCATCACCAATCTTGAGAACCACCTTACGGTTTTGGGGTGGGTCCTGTGACATCAACTTTCTGAGTTCACCGTCTGTGTCTGCAAGGGTGACGGTTGCATCACTGATCTGGGGGACTCCTGACGGGACGGGGATGGACCTGATGATGGACCCAAAGGAAATGACGGTTCCACGGTAGAATCTATCTGGATGCCTGATCCCTTTCCCTGCCCTGAACAAAGTCCCTGCTGTCAACTTGAACTCTGCAATCATGAGAGTCTTGGAAGTGGCAAAAGTCCCCACCTGGAATGTGGTTTCTGGAAAGTCTCCCAAGACAACTGCCTCTGCCGGTGTCTCAATGACTTTCAGTGTGAGGGGTGACCCAAATTCAGCAGAATCACCAACCACAACTGCATCTGGAGTGGTGTCCGTCACGTTGCAATCTCCCCACCAAGACCCTCCTCAATCAGGGTCATGGAATAATCAAAGAATGAATCAGTTGCCGGTTCATCAAGTTCCTGGGGATCAAACCCAGGATTTTCAATGGAGACAAAGAGTGAGTCAGCAGGATCAATCTCTCCGTCATTCTGAACCCAGACAAAGGGATCAACAGATCCATTGACACCCTCCCAAAAACTCCTGAACAATGCCCGTTCACTGTCCAGGAATCTGAATGAATATGTCCTCCGTTCAAGTCTGAACAGTTCCAAGGCATACCTCTTACCACGGGTGGTCCTCTCCAGGATCATCTCTTGTTGGATGCCAGGTTGAAACCCAAACCTGATCCCCCGTGGGAGGACCGTCCTGAGTCCAACCACCAACTCACCAATCTCAGTGATGGACACTCCTGCATCTACTATTTCAACACTGAGAAACTGGAATGTCTGAGAGTCAAACTTGGAGATGATGTTCTTGGTTTTGAAACCTGGGGTGTCCACTGTGGTCCCTGGAGGGGATGAGGCTCCAACCTTGACCGTGATCACCACGGACGGATCAAAATTGTGGTTTCCAATGAACACAGAATCAAACGTGACAGGGGTCAGGAAATCAATCTCAATGGTCCCACCTGTGGCGACCGTGAACCTGAATGGGGCAGAGTAATCCCTGTCAATGAGGTTCCCTTTTGGGAAGGCAGAGTCCTCAGTTGTGACCGTGATGAGTGACATGGATCTCTCCTATGTGATTAGGTTCCCAGAGATGAATGACGGACGTCCTGACCCCACCACGGGGGGAGGTGCAGGGGTCTGGGTTGCATTCTTTAATTCAATTCCAATGATTGCCATCCCACCAGATCCACTGGCAGAGGCACCCACTGACACGTCACTCTCTGTCTTAAATTCAACTGCCTGAGCATTGAACTGTGAACCCGTCAAAAGATTGACAACAAAACTGAACCCTGACCCTGGTGAATATGGTCCTTCAGTGGACGGGTTGTCTCCCAACAGAAATCCAATGGGTGAATTAAGAACATCCGAAAATGGAGAGAGGGTTGCCACAATAGATGATACGGCGTCCCCTGTGTTCTTCTTAGCCTGGACAATGGCATCTGCACCATCTGCCCCACCCAAGTCCACCTCATCCAGTTCAATAATTGACCAGGACCCTCTTAATTGAGTATTGGACAATGTGAATGTGATTGCCCCTGATCCTGGTGACCCTCCGGTTTTGGTCCTGAAAACCGTGATCCTTGACCTGGAACTTGGGGCATCATGGATTTCACTTTCCACCTGACCAAAACTCAGTCCAAGTCCAGTTGGGACAGGGACGGGAATTGATACATCGCGCCTACTGGTGAACCCCAGGAGGAGGACCTTATTCCCACCTGGGGAAATGGATGCAGAGACATAGGACGTGGAATCACTTTCATCAAAACCACTGGTGAGGAGGGTTTTTCCAATGTCAGGCATTATTCCTCCATCCCTTTGGCTCCGGTCTTGACCAGTTCCACCATTTGTTCCTGTCTCCTGAGAAAGAGTTCATTGATCAAGGCATCCCCTCCATCTCCTGCCAGGAAATCTCTGAATGAGTCTGCATCCAGGGCATCAATGAAAATGTTGAATGTCCCACCTTGAATCCCTCCGGGTGTTCCTCCCAGGACCTCCATCCCTGCCGGTCCCTCAACCAATGCCGTGAGTCTGTCAACGATCTCTGTCAGTTTCTCAGTGAGGGATTCAAACCCCACACCCATGACCTCAATCAGACTGTCCAGTCTGTCCACAAAGATGTCACCCAGGAGTTCCCCGGTCTTGGGTTCTGCTGCTGCCTCTGCTATTGACTCAGGTGTCTCCACCAGGAGTCCTGCCAGGTCCTCCCCAAATTGTGCAGTGAGGGCGTCAGACTGTTGGAAAATTTCCACAAACCTTTTGTTGAATGCATCAAAATCTCCTGCTGCTGCTGCTGCTGCCTCTGCACTCAGGTCAAAAACCTGACCGAAAATTTCCACGTTTTTGAATGAGTCAATCAACTCATCCACTTTCCCTGATGCCCTGGCAGCAGGGAGGAGGAGATTCTTGAATGCCTCTGGTGATGTGAGGATGTCTTTCCTGATGGGTTTGAACTGGTCCTCTGTAAGACCCAGGCCCTCAGTGAATCCCTTGAGGGTGTCCTCAGAAACCTGGACTCCAAAATCCCTGGTGACCTCTTTGACCCCTGCCTCAAGTGGGGTCTTGGTGAACAGTTTGAATGCCCCAAAAATTGCCAACCCGATCCCGGCAATGGCAAGGGTGATCGGGTTTGTCAGGAACGGGAGTGCCTTTGCAAATGCCCCCTTGATGGATGCACCAATCCCTGCAAAAGATTGACCAAAGTTCAGACCACCAAAGACCCCTCCTGCCGGTCCCTCTTGCCCTGTTATTCCTGCCAGGATCGTCCCTGAGAGGTTTTCTGCAAACCTTTGACCCAATTTAAGGACCGGTTTGAACAGGGACCCCACAAAGGTTCCCACGATGGTCTTTGCCAGGTTCTTGACCGTATCAATCAGGGTCCTTGCAAACCCCTTGAAAGAAAAGTCCATGTCCACGATGGACTGGATGAAACTCCCCAGGACATTTCCAATGGCAGTGTTCCAGGCATCCTGGAAATTCTTTGCAAACTTGGCATTCTCCTGTTTGACTTTGAGGTCCACCTGGACTGCCCTTGTCTGTTTGCCTAGTTCAATCCCAAACAGTTTTGATGACTTGGTTGCCTGATCAATCCGGGACCCAAATTTCTCCTGGACCTGTTCTGCCGTTGCCCCCACTTTGTTATAGTCACTGATCTCCTGTTCCAGATCTGAGATCTCTTTCTCTGCATCCTTGGATGACTTTGCAAGGTCATCCCATACATCCTGGAGGACTTGCGCCCGTTGTGATGCAACCAGTTCTGGACCGGTCAATAACTCCAACCTCCCGGCAAAATCCCTGACTGCCAAACTCAACGGAACAATCCCCATCTCCAGGGCAATCA